>OHIR01000846.1_pt1 | contig 17003 bp, 20 predicted proteins | sample 1568301 | NCBI WGS metagenome assembly OHIR01 (sample SAMEA3879539, study PRJEB24766) | human gut metagenome | biome: human-associated habitat; feature: feces | place: USA | collected 1985/1987
ATCTCTCGGAGGCTTTAATTTATTCTATAATGTTCATTTCTTTTATCAGATGACTGCAATTGCCCAGTTTGTCGAGGATGAAGAGCACGTAGCGTATATCCAGTGCAATGCAACGCTGCAGGTCATTGTTGAAGTTGATGTCACCGCTCAGAGATTCCCAGTTGCCGTCGAAAGCAGTACCGATGAGCTGTCCTTCGCCATTGATGACGGGGCTGCCGGAGTTACCGCCGGTGATGTCGTTCGTCGTGAGGAAGCAAACCGGCATGGTGCCGTCTGCCATGGCGTAGCGTCCGAAGTCTTTCTTTTGAATCAGTTCTTTCAGCTTGGCGGGTACCACGAATTCACGGTCTTCGGGATTCTCTTTTTCAAGGATACCGTCGGTAGTGGTATAGTAGTCGTAGTGTACGGCATCGCGTGGGCTGTATGATTTTACATTACCATAGGTCAGACGCATGGTGAAGTTGGCATCCGGATAGGAGGGGACGGGCTGTTTCATTTCACCCAAGCCACGGATGTAGGCCTTGTGGAGCAGTTCCATTCCGCTTTCCAGTTCCATGTATTGCTTTCCGAGTTCCTGCAGCTTTTCGTTCTTGGAGCGCGAGTAAGCCGTAGCAGGGTCTTTCTCGATGGCTTTCACGGTGGGCTTTGCCAGGAATTTATCCAGGTTCTTGCGGTTGGAGAGGATGGAGTTGTCGTAAATGTTGTCTACGTATGCGTTGTAGTCGCCCTTGAACTCTCCGTTGATGGTTTGGTAGAAGGAGGGCAGCTCGTCGGCGTTCAGTGCCTTGGCAAGGGCGGGCAGGATGGCTTTGGCTACGGCACGGTCCACTTCGTGGTCGTAGTCTTTATTGTGGATACCATCGTATGCATTTTCCAACTGCTTCTTCGAAGCTTGCAGCAATGAGTCGTTCTTCTCTTCGAGCGCTTTCTTTATGTTATCCATGATAAGGTAGGTACTGCCGAATTCGATAGCACCGCGCAATGCTTCGTTGGTATAGTAGAGCTGGCGCAGCGTGGGGGTGCTTTTCTCGATGATGGCATCAATTTTCTCTACCACACCCTCGTATTCGGGTTTTCCTTGGGCAAAGGCGGCATACTTTTTCTCGATTTCGGCTTTGGCGCCCAACACGTCATTGTCGATGATTGCCTTGTTCATACCGATGGAGTTCTTCCAGTAGTTACTGCTTCCGGCAAACTTGCTGGCATACTGGATGCGGGTCTTGTCACTGGCATCCATATACTTGCGCAGCACTTCGAGGCGTACGCCGCGCATATCAATCATTGCCTGATTCACGGCGTTCATGCGTTGCTTCACTTCGCTCTGGGTGAGGTAACGTTCTGTGCTGCCGGGGAAGCCCATAATCATGGCGTAGTCACCTTCGTTCAGACCTTTGATGGAGATGGGCAGGAACTTCGGGGTTTTCAGGGGTACGTTGCTTTCACTGTATTCAGCCGGCTCTCCGTTGGCATCGGCATAGATACGGAACATGGAGAAGTCGCCCGTGTGGCGCGGCCACATCCAGTTGTCGGTCTCACCGCCAAACTTACCTACCGAGGAGGGAGGAGCGGCAACCATACGCACGTCGCTGTATACCTTATAATAGAACATATAGAATTTGTTTCCTGCATAGAAGGGGAGTGCGCGCACTTCAATGCCCGGTTTACCCTTCAAATCGCTCTTCTCCAGTTCTTCCTTTGCCAGTTTGCTGAGGAACGGGGAAGTCAGTGCATCGATTTCCGTCACTTCGCCTGCCTTTATTTTAGCGTTGACAAGGTCGGTGATGTCTACAATGCGGTGCACGAAACGGAATTTCAATCCCGGGGTGGGCAGTTCTTCACTGCGGTTCATGGCCCAGAAACCATCTGTCAGATAATCGTGTTCCACGCTGCTGTGCTGCTGTATGGCACCGTATCCGCAATGGTGATTGGTCAGAATCAGTCCTTCCGGAGAGATGATTTCGCCGGTACAGCCACCGCCAAAGATACCTACAGCATCTTTCAGTGACACGCCGTTGGGATTGTAAAGGTCGTCAGCCTCCAGCTTCAGTCCTTGCTTTTTCATCATGTCGATGGAGTTCTGCTGCTTCATCAGTTGCAACAACCACATTCCTTCGTCTGCACGCGCAGAGCAGACTGTCAGTGCGGCAATGGCCGCAAGCAAACCTTTCTTAAATGTAATCTTCATATAATCAATTATTAAGTAATGTCTTTGAATTTCATTGTCATCGCTTGTGGGCTTATGGCTTTATGGCATTGTTTCTTATTGCTTCCATAATGTTTGCAGGCGGACGCCGGTTCATCAGTTCGTTCTTCATAAAGTCCATGTATGGGGCTGCGTGACTGAAGAACTTATGATATCCTGCACAAAGGTAATTCAGTCCCGGCTCTCCGTCGGCTGTACGTGCAAAACGGTTCTTTGGACATTCGCCGTTGCAGGCAAACAGCCATTCGCACTCCCTGCATTGGGTGGGGAGCGATTGTTGCTTCATCAGTCCGAAGGCTTGTTGCCGTTCTCCGTACATCATCTCCACCAGTGTATTCTGATGGATGTTGCCCAGTTTATATTCGGGGAAAACAAAATGGTCGCACGCATATACGTCTCCGTTGAACTCCATGACGCCTGCATGGCCGCAAGTCTTTGCCATGGAACATACACCCGGTTGTTCGCCTATCCAGTTGGCAAGGGTAGAGTCGAATAACTGTATGTAGTAAGTACCCACGTCCTGCTTTACCCATTCGTCGAACAAGGCGCATAGGAAGTCTCCCCATTGTTCCGGCGTGACGGAAAAGTCTGCCAGCTGCGTGCTCTTTTCCTTGTCTGCCAGGGAGGCAAGATGGCGTCCGTCCCCATGAGGGGCAATGCGCTCCACGATGGGGGCAAACTGGATGTAATGGCATCCTATCTCCTTGAAGAAATTATAGAAGTCCAGCGGATAGTCGGCGTTGTAGTCATTGACCACTGCCATTCCGTTCCATTCCACACCGTGCTTTTTCAGCAGGTTGATGCCCTGCATCACCTTGACGAAAGAGGGCTTGCCCTGCTTGTTCTTCCGGTATTCGTCATGGAACTCCTGAGGCCCGTCTATGGAGACACCCACCAGCCAGTTGTTTTCTTTGAAAAACCGGCACCATTCATCGGTCAGCAACGTGCCGTTGGTCTGTATGCAGTTGTCTATGGTGCGTCCGTTGGCATATTTCTTTTGCAGCTCCATGGCACGTTTGTAGAAAGAGAGCGGACGCATCAGCGTCTCTCCGCCATGCCAGGTGAATAGAACCTGGGGCATGGTCTGCGAGTTGATGTACTCCTCGATGAACTTTTCCAGCAGTTCCTCGCTCATCACATGCTTGGGGTTGTCTCTATATAGTTTGGATTTCTCCAGATAATAGCAATAATCGCATGCCAGATTGCATACCGCACCTACCGGTTTCAGCATTACATAGAGCGGTTTGGCAAAAGGTGCATAGGTTGACATGTATATTTTCTCTATTTTTATGATTTATAATTGTGCAAAAATACGTAAACCGAATGAAAAATCCTTTCTTTCTATTCGGTTTATAAGGAATATTAATACCTTTGCTGGGTGTAATTCAAAAATCGTTTCTTGCATGATTAGAATGAGTGTGAACTGCATTTTACCCTTTTTGCTCCTGCTTGTGCTCTTTACTTCTTGCAACCGCAAGTATAAGATAGAGGGCAGTTCCTCGGTAACCAGCCTTGACGGAAAGATGTTGTTCCTCAAGACGCTTCGGGACGGGCAATGGGTGAACGTTGACTCGGCAGAGGTTATCCATGGGCATTTCAAGATGAAAGGCCGGGCCGATTCCGTGATGATGGTGACTCTTTATATGGACCACGAGGGCATTATGCCTTTGGTGCTGGAAGACGGCAAAATCGTGGTTTCCATCTCCAATACTCAGTTGATTGCCAAAGGGACTCCTTTGAATGACAAACTGTACGAGTTCATAGACAAGCGCAATTCCCTGGAAGTGAAGATAGAGGAGCTGGAACGGAAAGAGGCGCGTATGGTGCTGGACGGTGCCAATCTGGATGATGTGCATGGGCAGTTGGCAAAGGAAGGCGAAACACTTGTGAAGGAGATGAACGACTACGTCCGGCAGTTCATTGTAGATAACTTTGAGAATGTGCTGGGCCCCAGTGTATTCATGATGATGTGCAGCACACTGCCCTATCCGGTGATGACTCCGCAGATTGAGGACATCATGAGGACTGCTCCCTTGTCTTTTAAAGAGAATACTTTGGTGAAGGATTTCCTTACAAAGGCGAAGGAGAACATGCAGCTGATTGAAGAGCAGAAGCGCATGAAGCAAAATGCTTCTGTAGGAGGACAGAAATAAACAGGAATGAGTTGATAATGACAAACGGGAATGCCTGAATATCCTATCAAGATATTCAGGCATTCCCGTTTGTCATTATGTCTTTATCTGTCCTGGTCTTCGTTCTTCACCATCCCTTTATACTTTTCCGGCAATGCACTCTCCACCGCCGCATAAGCCTCGTTCATGCTTGCCTTGATGTTTTCTGCCCCTTTCCCTTTGGGAGGAATAGGTTCATGGATGGTCAGTATCATCCGGTGACGGTGTATCCACTTTCCGGTGCGTGGAAGAATCTCGAACGAGCCGTCTATAGTGACGGGCACCACTTCCAGTTGCAGTTCATCTGCCAACTGGAAAGCACCTCTCTTGAAGTACCCCATGTGTCCCGTGAAGGTACGTGCCCCTTCGGGAAATACTACCAGTGACACGCCGTCTTTCAAAGATGATTCTGCCTGCCGCATGGTGGCAAGCACCTTCTTGGGGCTGGAACGGTCGACGAAGATATGTCCTGCGCTCTCGCATGCCTTGCCGACAAACGGGATTTTGCGCAGGCTCTTCTTCATCATCCATTTGAAGTTCCGTCCCAGGAATCCGTATATCAGGAATATGTCGAAGGCACCTTGGTGATTGGGCACAAACACGTAGGAAGTACGTTTGTGTATTTTCTCCCTTCCATGTACCTCCACCGGAATAAGCAGTATATAGCAGATGAGCTGTGACCAGATTTTACCGGGATAGTACCCCCAGGTATGCGCCCCCCCTATCAGCGAACCGATAATGGTGACCAATGCTGTAAGGATAGTCAGTACCAATAAAATAGGCAACGCAAAGCAAACCTGATAAGTGATATAAAGTATCTTCATAGGTGTCGGATTTTTTATTGCTACAAAGATATACCTTTTTCTTATTTCGTCACTCTTTCTCTCTTACTAATTTTAGTACTGTAATTTCCGGCCATGCCCCGAACCGGAACGGCAGTCCTACATAGCCGATGCCAATATTTACGTACAAAGCCCTTTTGCCTTCGTAGTACATTCCTCTCCATTCCGGATAGATAAGTTCGGCAAGGGAGTGTCCGAACAAGATGCCTTGCATGGCGTGGGTGTGTCCTGCAAGCATCAGTGAAATATCCGATTGGGGCAGTACCTCGCGCCTCCAGTGGGTAGGGTTATGGCTGAGCAATATTTGGAACATTCCCTCCGTGCCCTGCATGGCTTGTGGCAAGTCTGCAAATTGGGAGAAAGGAGGCTCCCCGTCGTTTTCCACACCGATGAGGGCTATGCTGTCACCTTTGTGATGAAGGATGTCATGCTCATTGTTCAGCAGTTTCCATCCCATTGCTTTCTGCTGCCGGATTAAATAGTCCAGATTGGCGATTTCTGCTTTCGGGCTTTGCCAGTGATAGTATGAGCCATAGTCATGGTTGCCGAGGATGGAGTATACTCCGTCCGGTGCATATAGTTGGGAGAGTATTTCTTGGAAACCATCCAGTTCGTGGCTCTGCTGGTTCACGAGGTCACCGGTGAAGACAATCAGGTCCGGCTTTTGTCCGTTGACTAAATCGACCAGCTGTTTGATGGGGTCCGGATTGCCTTGCCAACTGCCGATGTGTATGTCCGATATTTGCACGATGCGGTAGCCGTCGAAACCTTCCGGAATATTTGCAGAACGGTATTCCACTTCTTTTGTATCGAAACGGGTGATGCCTGCCAGGGTACCGTAAAGGATATTGAAGAAGCTGACGACAGCCAAAACCAGTCCTATAGCGGTGAACGGGCTGCGGGGACAACGACGGATGATGAAGTGCGCCAGTACTCCCACCAGCGAGCAAAGCATGAATATGGTTTTTGGAAAGACAAACAGCATGATGGTAATTGCCAGTCTGCCTATGGCCTGCGTATGGTTTGACATCGCATTGTCGCCCGTAAGGAACATGAAGTAAACATAGCCTGCCGCTAATAGCAAGGTGGGAAGCCAATAAAGGCAGTGAAGGACTGCCTTTCTGGTTTTTCTTACTACATAAACCAAGTAAATGTAAAGGTCGGGGATGAGAAGGAAAAGGATGAAAACAAGAGTTACTCGGTGCATATATCTTTCAATTCTTCAATGTTCTTTTTAATATTGTCCAGATGTTTGTAAATCACTTTTTTGTAGAGAATATAGATAATTAGCGCGTCAAATACTACGAAAAGGGTAATCAGTAGGGCTTGTACGCTGGCTGGTGCCAGATGATATTCCATCACCCAATAGTTGAGGATATTGAAAAGGATAATCCAAATGGAGATGCCCATCACTTCATATCTGGTCCATTGGCGGAAGGTGGTCATACGGCGACTGACTTCGGCAACCCCCATTTCATCAATACGCGTGTCCTTGTTCCAGCGGTATGTTTTCCAGTCCCACCACATGCCTATGAGGATGCTTATAGCGATGAATCCCAGTAAAGCGACAATCTTGCCTTGCAGCTGCTCATTGAAGCCGAAGGTGGGCAGCAACAGCCATATAAGCAGAAGGGCTGCCAGACCTACCGCTCCCATTCCGATAGAGAAACGCTGTATGACTACGAGTCGTCCCAGACTTTTGCGGGTATTGGCCTTGTAGCCGGCAATCAGTTCGGTAATCTGCTGTTCGTCAGCAATCGGTTCTTTCTGCAACTGTTCATTCAGTGCGTTCCATGATTTCTTCAGTTCATCCAGTTCCATATATTTATTCCTCCTTATTCATTTTTTTCAATTTGTCCTTGATGCGGCTGAGCTTGGTGGCAACATTAGTCAGGGTCAGCCCGGTGATTTCGGCAATCTCTTCGTAGCTTTTCTCTTCCAGATAGAGCAGGATGATGGATTTTTCCAATTGTCCCAGCCGGTTTATCATCCGGTAGAGTTGCCGTAGCATGGCTCGTCGGTTTCTTCAGTCCGGTCGGCTTCCTGGGTGAGGGTGACGATTTCGGGGATGTTCTTTTCTTTGCGGATAAAGCTGATGCACGTGTTCAGTGCGATGCGGTAAATCCATGTGGAAATCTTACACTCCCGCCGGAACTTGGGAAATGCTTTCCATAAGTTGAGCACCACTTCCTGATACAGGTCGTTGAGGGTAGCATTGGGCGTGGTGTACAGATAGCACACCTTATATATCACGCGCTCATACTCCCGTACCACGGATACAAACTCTTGTTCTGCATTTTCCATCTTTTAGCTTCTTTCGAATTGCTTTTGCACTGTTAGTCGCATTGTGTGGCGATAAATCACAGTTCAAAAAGGATTATTTTAATGTGTTAATGTGCCTATATGCTAATGTGCCAATGACCTGCGGCATGGTAGCACAATATACATATAGCGCAGCCAATTGGCACATTAGCATATAGGCACATTAGCACATTATTCATATTGTAGTGGCTAAAAACTTCCGCATATCCCCTATTGGCATTCCCCGGCGGCAGGCGTAGTCGTCCAGCTGGTCTTCTCCAATCTTGCCCACTGCAAAGTATCGGGATGCGGGATGTGCCAGCATCATGCCGCAGACGGAGGAGTGAGGGTGCATGGCTCCATGTTCAGTCAGCGTGATGCCTATCTGTTTCATGCCGAGCAGTTCGTCCAGCAGGAAATTCACGGATTGGTCGGGTAGGGAGGGGTATCCCACAGCGGGGCGGATGCCTTGGTACTTCTCGACCAACAAATCCGGAATGGACAAGGATTCGTCGGGGGCATAGCCCCAAGCCTCCTTGCGGACATATTCGTGCATCTTTTCTGTGGCGGCTTCGGCGAGGCGGTCGTTCAAGGTTTGTACAAGGAGATGTTTGTAAGGGTCGTTCTTGTAAGTCTCTTCGGCCTCTTCACTGATGGTAGAGGCGAAAAGCCCTACGATGTCGGGCGTGCCTGAAGAGAGGGGACGTACAAAATCACTCAGACAGAGAAATGGACCGCCATCGGGTTGTGGTGTCTGCTGTCGGAGCAGAGGGAAGGTTGTTCCTTCTATCAAGAGGTTATCTCCGTCTGCATTTGCCTGGCAAAGCCTGAAGATGCAATGGATGGAGATTGTTTCGTCCAGTCGGTCGAGCATTCTATTGGCTTCCTTGAAGAGCTGCATGGCTTCGACGCCGCCCACCGTAGAGTTGACCATTGCATCAAACTGCGCAACGCCATGCTCTGCATCAAGTCCAAGTTCTACGATTTTCCGACCAAAATCAGCCAGAGCGCTAGCGACTTCCGTAGCTAAACTTGCAGCGAACATGCCCGCAGCCACAGTAAGGGAAGAAAATGCCTGCTCACCAATTCCCATCTGTCCGGAGAGTTGAGACATGACGCTGTCTAAAAGCCCAGACTCTTGCTTGACTTCGCCTAAGCTAGAGACCGTTTCCTTGATTGCCTTTGCGTATTCGGAATTGGCCTGCTTTTGCTCCAGCAATTCGACTCGCAGTGCTTTCATGGCATCTGCTTGTTCTGCCGTGGCCGTTGTGCCTGATTGCGTTTCCCTTTCCAGGTTCTTCAGCTCCCTCTGGAGCTGTGCTGCTCTTTGAGCTCCATCTGCGAGGGCTGTATTGAGCCTTTTTAAGCCTTCATCACTGGCAATGGTTTCCAGCGTTATTTTTGCGTCACTCATTCATTCACCTCCTAAAGGTCAAGGCGTCGCTCAATGTAATCGACAAGATAATCCATGTAATATTGCCTAATGGCGTCAGCATTCTGATCAAAATAGGCCCCGCGGGCGGCATAAGTCGGTCCTTTTTGTCCTTTCCTTGGACCGCGCAAGATGATTCTTCCCAAGGCGCCCGTGTTATACCATCTAGCAAAATAGTTGGCGTAAACGTTTGCAACGACTTTGCCAGTCCCTTCGACCTTAAAAGCACCCTTCACAATCATATTGGTCAGGTTCTGACCATCAAATCCTGTTGCTGGATGAGTCCGCTTTATGAATAATCTTGTCGCTTCCTGGGCCTGTCTTGCAGCCTGGACAACATCGTGGGCAAAGCCGCTGTTTACGTAGTCCTGGACCTTCTTTTGCAGATCTATCAGTTCCATTTTTCCACCTCCACAACACCCCTCCATGCTCTGGAGGAAGAAAAATCACAAAGAAAGGGGCTGTGAAATAATAGGTCCATGAAGGGGATGTGAAGAAATGAGTTTATCATTTCTTCACATCCCCTTTTTCCTTATTCAATCACAAAGCCCGTCTTATCAACCGGTTGCCCCGTTCCGGTAGCCTTAAAGTCGTATTCAACCATGCCATCAGATGCAGATTTTTCTGCCCAAGAGGTAGGAATGCAAGTAAACACTCGATATTCTTTTGTGTCGAGGTCAACGCGGGCAAACTGCAGGGCCTTCTTTTCTGCGGTGATTTCGTCATCGTAAATAAAGGCTTCAATGGCCTTCTGGGCCGTATCACCGCGCTTCATGAGGACCGTGTCCGAAACTTCAAAGCTCTTTCCAGTCACGGCTCCCTCTGCCCACATGCCGCTGTCCTTGGTCTGCTTTGTTTGCACGTCAACGATCGGCGTGAACTGGAGGGATTCAGATCCGCCAAGTTTCACCCATTTTGGGGACTCGGCAGTTGCGCCCTCTCCATAGTTCAAGTAAAGCATGAATCGTTTTCCGGACGTGCCGGCTGCGCCAGCAAATTCTGGATATTGTTCTTTTGCAATCGTAATGGCCACAATCAATCACTCTCCTTCTGTCCAATCCTTAAAATCAAGCTCGTAGCGCCTGACTGCCACGTCCCACTGTCACCAATGATGGGCAGGTTAATTCTGAGGCTGCCAATGCTCAAGGACACCAGCGTGAATCCCTCTTTTTCAAAGGCTTCATTGATGGCCTTCCAGGCAGCTTCGGCGCACAGGTAGTTAACAATTGCTTCCAGTCGTTCGGAAACGTCTTTCTTGCCTTGATAGCTGCTGTAAATCTCAAGGTCGAGCCTAGCATTCCATACAACCGTGTCCTTGTTAGGCAAGGCATCCGCGTCCGCAGCGCCCATGATGCCGTAGGCAAAGGCTTGACGGCCCTTATAAAAGCCTTCAATCTCTTCAATGGTCGCCCCAGCGTCAAACCAGGAGAGCGTGGCATCTGCTGCTGAAAGGACCTTATATAGTGCGCTTTGAACCGCGAAAAAGGGGACCTTATAAGCCATCTACGCCACCTCCTGTAGAAATAGCCGTTGCAGTGAGCTGCACAAAATGAGGGGCTGATTCATCAATAAGCAAGACGTCACTGATGATGTAGACCCGTCCATTCATTCGGATCCGCCAGTTTGCATCAATCCCTTCGCCTGGCGTTCCAGCCAAATCCCTCACCACAAAATAACGTGTCGCAACGGTGACATAATCGCCCACCACCTGTTGGCGGCTCTGGTTTCGTTGCTCACACATGGCCCAGGCCGTCATCACAGGCTCATAGCTAACAGGCTTGATTCCGCCCAGCTCATCTCTGGTAGGTTCGCTGGGCTTTAAGAGCTGGATTTCATATCTAAACCTGCCAGGGTTCCTTTTAAACATCAGCTTGCCTTATTGGTCAGGATAGTAAAGCATTTGCCATAGGTCATGAGGTCTTCGTAGCGGGCAATCGCGCGGACGAGAACGCTGTTTTTCGTGAAGCCTGCTTCTTCAGAAGACTGGACTTCAAGGTCCGGAAAAGCAACATGATAAATGGTTCTGAAGTCACCAACGATGATGGTATCAGCTGCCAGATCTGCGTCTTCCACAACGATAACATCGCGGCCTTCAATCATCGGAATGGTTTCGTTGTTTGCGTCACGCGTCAAGAGGTAGTTTCCATTGTCATCCTTTGCAATGGCAAGTTTGGAAAAAGTGGTCTGGTTCATGACGATTTTGGCGTTCTTGCCAGCGTCAAGCGGGCACTTGATAACCGTCTCCTTGATGGCATCAATGCCAGTGGCCGTGGTAAGGCCTTCGACTTCCTTTTTATTTTCCCCTTCAACAGCCTTGGTGATGCTGGCAATAATCGTGCTGTTGCAATCGCGAACGTAGACGCGGTTGAAGAGCGTAGTGATCACGCCGACGATATCGGTCTGGGAATCCCGCATCAATTCGTTGGAGACAGGGATGATAGCACCTTTGCTAGCAAGAGTATATTTAGCCTGGCTAAAAGCGCTCTTGGTCTGTGCGATTTCGCTATTTTCATCAAAAGAAACCAGTTTGACATCCTGAGAATAGTCGATGATAGGAATCCGGCCGGATCTGCTGTGAACAGCAACGGGCGTGCAAAATGCTCTCAGGTCAACGCCGAATTTATCGTTTTCAACAAGCTGCAGCAGTTCTTCCGGGATGGTCGCGCCGCCATCTTCCGTCACCGCGCCATTCTGGCCGCTGGCATCAGCTTTATATTTGGTCCAAAAAGCAGTAAGGCCAGATTCGTCTTTGTGTGCCAAGAACTTCCGCAGAGCGGAATTGAAGTCTCTGTTCATGATTTTCGCATCGTTCATAATTCCCTCTCCTTTCGCTGCCGTTTCAGCAGCTTTAGCTGTTGCATATTCTGCAACAAGTGCCTTCAGCTCAGCTTCTTTTGCCGTGTTGACTGGCTTCTTTTCGTTGATCATTGCCTTAATAGCATTTTTAAGCTCATTGATTTGATGAGCAAGCTCAATGGATTTAAGCATTTTTTACCTCACAAAACATCTTTCCACTTTGCGACGAGCGTAGGATCAATCGGCGGCAGCCCTCCAGACTGCTTTCGACGCCTATAACGCGTCATTTCTTCGTACAGAGCCTTCCCGCTTTTATGCTTACTGGAAAATGCCTGTCTAATAGGAATTGCAGAAAACAGGATGAAAAGGTCTTCAAGCTGTTCTCGACGCCTCTCATAGCCATCAAGCATGGCCATGATTTCTGCAATCGTCGCATTACCAAAGGCCATTGGGGTCATCGCAAGTTCGCCCAAGGCCAACGGTGCCAGCCCGTCAATCAGGGCGGTCGCGCTGTCCATATCGGCGCCGGGACTTACGCATTCGCCGCCCCGTGATTTTTTGAGACTTTTTTAATTGTTCCAGATTTTTGAAGAGCAGATACGCAGAGTTTACCAACCTCGCTATAACTTCCCAACTCAGAAATAGCGTCATAGAAAAGGGATTCAATCGCTTCGTCACTAAGGTCATGATTGCCTCCTTTGAGCCCCCATTTCCAAAGGGAATAGCAAAAGGAAAAGCTCATTGCACGTACTGGATTCGCCAGCATGAATGGCAAGCTGTGTTCCTGAATTTCTTTTTCAACCTCAATGATGCTTTTGACGGGAAAAACAATGTCGTAGTCCTTCCCATCAAGGGTGATGCGTTCGCCGCGATCAAGAATTGTCATTGTTGCTTCCTCCTTTATTTCCTTGCTCGTTTCCAGGGCTGTCTCCAAGGGCTCCAGTCCCGCCTCTTTGCGTCAAGATATCAGCTCCCTGGTCGTCAGATTTTGGATATTTAATGCTCAGGCGCGCCTCATTCGGTGTCAAGATGCCTGCGCCGGTATAACTGCAGAGGACCGACGCCTTTCCCGCAGCATCAAGGCTATCAAAAACATCGTTTTCCGTTGCAATCGTCAAGCCATCTTGTTGCTGCTGCGTCGTGAGGAGCTTTCCCGTCATTTCACAGGCATATCGGGTAATAATCGGTTGGATGGTCATGGAAAAGAAATTCATCATCTGTGTAGCTGAAAAGGTTGCCGTTCCCGTTCCGCCGCTCTTATTAAGCAGTGCTAGGGGGATTCCAAACAGAGCGCTGATATCTTCCATCTTGGCCTGCTTCAGTGTCTCATAGTAGCTGCGAATATCATTGGCAATGTTCATCGCTGTCATGCCAACAGGGAGCGGCAGGATGGTCCTGTCTTTTGTCTTCAATAGCTCCATGACCTGCGTCTGCAGCTCTTTAGCCCTGCTTGCAGACAAATCCGACGTATACTGCAGCATGATTGTTCCTGCAAAGCCGTTGGAGACAGCCGTCCGCAGTGCGCTTTCAACTTCGGCACTAGCAGCCATGGCCGAACGGAGAATATCAATAGCCGGACGTCCTACAATTCCATTAGAAGAATAGGCCTTGAAGTGCAGAATTTCTTCAGGAAGGATGGTATAGGTTCTGCTATCCCTAGGATCGCGGTATAGGTAAACGATTTGACGCTGTCCATCGAGCAGGTTAGCGTCATCCCACATCACCGTCACATTGGATGCATCAAGCGGGGCTAGATGGGTGAGATAAAGACCCTTGTATCGAATTAACGCGAAGGCATTGCCCAGAGTGAGACGTTGCCGCTCCATATACTCCCAGAAGTCATAGGCATTAATACCAGGATAAGGCCGGACGTTAAGAACCTTTTTGAAGCCAGGGGATGCTTCTGGGATGGCGTTGGAGGCCCTGTCGTAAATGCCCCATCGGCACTGCGCGATGGCTTGAGAAAGGATATTAACACAGGTCGCATAGGTGAGATCTCCGTTAATATCCACCATGACCCTGTTTCCGATGCCTACAGGCGTCACTGGGCCATGGTCACTGCGCGGATAGCCTCGGAAGTAATTCGCAATCTTGTTAAAGATGCTCATTTGACATCACTCCAGTTTGTCGCAGTAGGCCAGAAGTGCGGCGAGGCTTTCGGAGACCTTGTATTCTTCCTTTTCTTCATCAGCTTCAGGCTCTTCTTCCGGATTATCCTCTTCTTCGCCTTCATCTTCCTCAGCTTCTTCCGGCAGTTTCTCGTCAGATTCAGGGTTCTCCTCTTCAGCGGTTGGGTCTTTTGGTTTTTCTGGATTCTCTTCATCTTCGTCTTCAGGCGCTTCTACCTGCTCCGCTCTGAGAACGAGGGCCGCAAGGTCGCAAGTTGCAGCAATGCTGCTTGTCTTTTCGGGTTCAACAAGGGAGACATTATCAAAGAGTTCCGCCGCTTCTTCGCCCGTTAACCATACATCCTGACCATCATTCATTTTTTGCTGCAAAGCCGCAAAATCTGCTGCATTTTTGCAATGCTCACTCGCAATGGCGAAAAGGACTTTGTCAACCGCTTCCATCTGCTCAATGGTTTCCTGCAATTGCTTTTTATTGCCATCAACAGCACAGGAACAGGAATGCAGCATCAAGATATCGCGCTTCGTCATTTCCACATGGTCACAGGCAAGGGCGATATAAGCTGCGACGCTTGCTGCAATAACGTTAATTTTCGCCGTGACCGTTCGGTTACAACCCTTGATGTCGTTTACAAGAGTGAGCCCTTCAAAGACAAGGCCGCCTGGGCTGTTGATGATAAGCGTGACGTCATCACTATTAAGAGTCAATGTTCTGAACAGTTCCGGTTGTTCTTCAGCTAAATTTTTAATCGGTCCTAAAATTTGAAATTCCATTATTATCCCTCTTTTCTATAAAGCTGCAGCTGAGTGAGCTGGCTTCTTGCCGCATAGTTCATGGTGAGGCGCCCGTCATAACCGCCTTCACGCTGATCGTAGGCTTCCGGCATCCAATATCTCAGCACCCAAGCATCCGCTTTCCGCTTAAATCGTTCATTTCCCGCGTAAAGCTCATCAAAGTCGTCGACAGCATCACGAAGATAGTCATAGCCGTCTTCAATCATGCTGCTGATTAAGGCGTAGCCGCCCGTATCCGGGACTTTAAGATATTCCTGGACTATTTCCGGTGAAATCATTCCATCACTCCTCCCATCATCCCAAGCCAGTTGGCAACAGCCTCATCACCGTTGACTGCACCATTTTCGTGGTCAATATAAGCCGCAATAAAGCCCGTGACCATCGCATCAACGGGGTCAATGCGGATGTTGCTGTCAGCTCTCAGAGACATTTTTTCGACGCTGTAAAATCCGGACTGGTTACGCAACATGACGGCATTCGTCATGGCCTTTTCCATGATGTCTTCGTGGCCTTTTTGGTAAGCAATCGTTCCCGCTTTCCAAAGTCCAGAAAGGACCTCCAGATATTGACTGAGCGCTTTTGGGGATTGATTCTGCAGGATGAAGGTGTCACAGAGGTCTTCAAGCTTTCCCTGGACTCCTGCGATGCCATACGGATCCGCCGCAATCGTGACATAGCTGATGCCATGTTTTTCTCTAAGCTCCACCAGCTTTTCATACGGATCATTAGAGTCAATCGTGTCGCCGCCACCGCCCGTGCAGAGGTAGAGCTCCTTCCCTACATAGTCAAAATAGGGGAAATGGTCAGCTTCAATGTGTTTCTGCAGCTTGTTTTTCGGAAGCCAGGAAATCCAGTGAGAAAACAGCCTGTAATGGTCCGGAACCTCACCAGCAGGGATGATACTGCCATCCTCCGCAACGCCGTAATAGGTGCAGAGATAGATGGACGTCAAATCAAGGGACTGGCTCATGTCCATGCCCACATACCAAGTTTTATAGCCCGCTTTGACGACATCTTCAAAGGAATAGTCAACCTCACAGGCCTTCATTTCATCCGGCGTGCAGAGGCTGCGGTCATCTGCGCAATACCACACATTGCATTGCTTTGTGGCGAAATTCTGCAGTTCAAATCCCTTTTGTCGCATCGCTGATTTCGCTTCAGCTCCGTAAGTCCGCTTGATATGGTCTTTGACGGTGTAACCGTCCTTTTCAAAAAGCAGAACTGGATTCGCCTTGCCCCAGACCTTGATGCTGGTGTATTCGCCTTTTTCCACATCCCTCTTATTTGGCTCGCAGAGAAAGAGAAATGTCTCATCAGGCAACACATCGTCATACAATGCCGCTCTCAGATTAAGCCATTTCTTGTGGTTTTCACTACCAATGGAAAATTGAGCTGTGCTCATCGTGACAAGGAGACGGTCCTTGTAATGGGCCTGCCCATCCTGGATGGTCTTTGTAATGATCTTGTCACAGAGCATCTCCTCATCGATGATGGCAACACGGTTAGTGAAGCCGTCTAGAGTCTTCTTTGCACCTGCACCCGTTCGGAACATCTCCAGTTTGTTGTTGGTCAGCTTATTTCTGGCCCAGCAGGCTGTCCGGTTGACGTTGTCATAGGTGTCACGGAGAAAGGGATCATTGTCGATAAAATTCACGAACTCATCAAAACAGATAGTGGCATTTTGTCCCTTGCAGGATGCCAGGATGATTTTCTCGCTCTTAAATTTACTCATGGCCATCAGATAGTGCAGGACGCCTGACAGCAGAAAGGACTTACCATTCCTTCGCGCCATGTAGATATTGGCTGTATTTACTAAATATCTTCCGTCCGGCCTTCGTAGGCCGAAAATAGCACACATGATGAATTTCTGGACTGGGTAAAGCCTTAAATGTTGCGGCTTCCCATCGTCATCGATAAAAACGAGAAGATCGAGAAAACGGAACATGAAGTCCATAGATTTTTCAGCAAACTCATATTTCTCACTTAGCGCCAGGAAGCGTTTGAAGCACTTAAACTCGGAATCTCCAAGCATTCCAGATTCCGCGCGACGAACCAAGGCCGTGTAGTAATCCCCAATATAAGGTTTTAGCTTTTTGGGAACCGTCAAGGCCCTAATTTCATCGTCAATCATGGAACAGCTCCTTATAGGTTTCTATGCCACGCCTGATCCTAGCAAGCGCAGCCTTCTTGTTCTTTCGGTACGCCTCATGGATTTCAGCGTGGCTGTCATTCGTGCAGGTTATGAGATTATCCAGGTTATAAATGAGTTCCGGCGCTTCGTCCCTTTCCACGATGTGATGGACAACTGGATGCCGGCACTGGATGATCACGCCGATT
>OHIR01000874.1_pt1 | contig 16668 bp, 14 predicted proteins | sample 1568301 | NCBI WGS metagenome assembly OHIR01 (sample SAMEA3879539, study PRJEB24766) | human gut metagenome | biome: human-associated habitat; feature: feces | place: USA | collected 1985/1987
GTTCGAAATGCTGGGCAACTGGTCTTTCGGAGATTACTTCAAGAAAGAAGCTATCGGCTGGGCATGGGAATATCTGGTAAATGTACTGAAGATAGATCCGAAAGATCTGTATGCCACCGTATTCGAAGGAAGTCCCGAAGAAGGACTGGAACGGGACAACGAAGCCGCCTCTTACTGGGAACAGTTCCTGCCGAAAGACCATATCCTCAATGGCAACAAACATGACAACTTCTGGGAAATGGGTGATACAGGTCCCTGCGGCCCGTGTTCCGAAATCCATATCGACTCACGTTCGGAAGAAGAAAAAGCTCAAATCCCCGGCAACCAACTGGTAAATAAGGATCATCCGCAAGTAATCGAGATCTGGAATCTTGTATTCATGCAGTTCAACCGCAAAGCAGACGGTTCACTGGAAGGTCTTCCTGCCAAAGTGATCGATACCGGTATGGGATTCGAACGTTTGGTGCGCACACTGCAAGGCAAGACATCCAACTATGACACTGATGTGTTCCAACCGATACTGAAAGCCATTGCCGAAATGGCAGGAACCACCTATGGTCAAGACAACCAGAAAGATATCGCCATGCGCGTTATAGCCGACCATATCCGTACCATCGCATTCTCAATCACCGACGGCCAGTTGCCCAGCAACGCAAAAGCCGGCTATGTAATCCGCCGTATCCTCCGCCGTGCCGTCCGTTACGGATATACTTTCCTGGGACAGAAACAAGCATTCATGTACAAGCTGCTGCCTGTATTGATTGAGAATATGGGCGAGGCCTATCCGGAGTTGAACGCACAGAAAACACTGATCGAGAAAGTGATCAAAGAAGAAGAAGAATCTTTCCTGCGCACACTGGAAACAGGTATCCGTCTGTTGGACAAGACTATGAACGATGCCAAAGCTGCCGGGAAAAAAGAGATCAGCGGTGTGGATGCCTTTACATTATATGACACTTTCGGTTTCCCCCTCGACCTGACAGAACTGATTCTCCGAGAAAACGGCATGACTGTAAACGAAGAAGAGTTCAACGCCGAAATGCAGAAACAAAAAGAACGCGCCCGTAACGCGGCAGCCGTTGAAACCGGCGACTGGATCACCATAAAGGAAGGTGACACCCACTTTGTAGGTTATGACTTTACCGAATATGAAACCAGCATCCTGCGCTATCGCCAGATCAAGCAGAAAAACCAGACACTGTATCAAATTGTACTGAGCGATACTCCTTTCTATGCCGAAAGTGGTGGTCAGGTAGGTGATACAGGGGTGATCGTAAGCGAATTCGAAACCATTGAAATCATTGACACCAAGAAGGAAAACAACCTTCCTATCCATATCACCAAAAAACTGCCCGAACACCTTGACGTTCCGATGATGGCTTGTGTAGATACAGAAAAACGTGCCGCCTGTGCCGCCAACCACTCTTGTACTCACTTGCTGGACGAAGCGTTGCGCCAGGTATTAGGAACTCACGTAGAACAAAAAGGTTCTTTGGTAACCCCTGAGTCATTACGTTTCGACTTCTCTCACTTCCAGAAAGTGACTGACGAGCAACTTCGTGAAGTGGAACATTTGGTAAATGCCAAAATCCGTGAGAACATCCCTTTGACGGAATACCGCAATCTTCCTATCGAAAAGGCAAAAGAACTGGGTGCTATTGCTTTGTTCGGTGAAAAATACGGTGATGAGGTACGTGTTGTCCAATTCGGAAACTCTATTGAATTCTGTGGAGGTACCCACGTTCCGGCTACAGGCAAGATCGGTATGGTCCGTATTATCAGCGAAAGCTCTGTTGCTGCCGGTGTGCGCCGTATCGAAGCTATCACGGGTGCCAAAGTAGAGGAATTGATGGATACGGTCCAAGATACGCTGAATGACTTGAAGGCATTGTTCAACAATGCCCCCGATCTGAAAGTCGCCATCCGCAAGTATATTGACGAAAATGCAGGATTGAAGAAGCAGGTGGAAGAGTTCATGAAAGAAAAGGGCGCCGCACTGAAAGCCAGACTGGTAGAGAATGCCAAAGAAATAAATGGTGTGAAAGTGGTGAAAACCATCATTCCGATGTCTGCCGACGTAGTGAAAGATATTGCCTTCCAGCTGAAAGGTGAGATTCCTGCCAATCTGTTCGTTGTAATAGGTAGTGTGGACAACAACAAACCGATGCTGACTGTCATGATTAGCGAAGACTTGGTAAAAGCCGGACAGAATGCAGGCAAACTGGTCCGTGAAGCAGCCAAACTGATTCAAGGCGGCGGCGGTGGTCAGCCCCACTTCGCAACGGCAGGCGGTAAGAATCCCGACGGTCTGAATGCGGCTGTTGATAAAGTGATAGAGCTGGCTGCATTGTAATCTATTCGAATTTCGTCCATATTTCGTATATATCAAAACTCCGCCATCTGGTCTGAAAGCCGATGGCGGAGTTTTTTTATCTGGTTTACTAAGCCTTTTCTTCTTTATGGATAAGGGAAATAAAAAGGAAGATTTCTATCTCCCAAGCCTTTGGAGTTATCTCCATAGCCTTTGGAGTTAACTCCATAAGCTTGGGAGTTAACTCCAAAGGTTATGGAGATAGAATACAAACGTTCAAAAAGGCTTAGCCATAAAGAAAAAAACATTAACCAAACGGTTGAAAACATATCATCAGTCATTAACACCTCACTGACTGACTGCCCGCTCATTCCGTCTGCTCCTTCGGCCAGTTCACTAGATACAGAATTTCCGTAGCACGGGTGAAAGCCGTATACAGCCAACGGAAATAATCCGGAGTCAACATATCCTCCGTCATATAACCCTGATCCAAAAAGACCCGTTTCCACTGGCCACCCTGCGCTTTGTGACAAGTAACGGCATACGCATATTTCACCTGCAAGGCATTGTAATGAGGATCGGCTTTCATTTTCTTCATCCGCTCACGTTTCACTGTTATATCAGCATAATCCTCCAATACCGAATAAAACAACTTGTCATTCAATTCTTTAGGCAGTGCGGGTGTTTCAGTATGCAAGGTATCCAACAAAAGTTTCACCTCCAGTTCCATACCATCATAGTCGGGGAACGCCAGCACCACATCGGCAAAACGAAAGCCGTATGCCTCACGCACCCGACGGACACGGCGAACCACAGCTATATCTCCATTGGCTATAAAATCAATCTCCTTACAACCCTCCGTCCAAAAATAGTTATTCTTCGCCACCATCAGCAGGTCACCGCTGTTCAGCTCATCCTCCCGAAACAGAATCGTATTCCTAATTCCCTTATTATAAATATTCGCCCGTTTATTGGAACGGCAGACCACAATCGTTTCGTCCATACCTGCCTGACCGTAACAATCATTGATTACCTCAATCAGCTCACTACCAGAAACCATCCGGATATCCGGAAACCCTTCCACACGGACAGAAGGCAAAGTGAGAAAATTTTCCTCGGATATGTAGCGGCGCAATTCTGTCGCATTCCAAAGAATCCCCGAATCATGCATCTGACGAACCACCTCAGTGAGCTGCGCCTCATATACTTCCATGCCATACCCGCGTAACTTATCGGCCGAAAGAGCCGGACTCTCCTCCTCTCCCACCGGAGGAAGCTGCGCCGTATCTCCTATCAGCATCAGACGGCAACCTGTTCCGGCATATACATATTGAATCAAGTCGTCCAGCAAACGCCCTGTACCAAAGACCGCCCCCGCCAATCCGTCATTAGCGATCATCGACGCCTCATCCACAATAAACAAAGTATGCTGATGCAGGTTATCATCCAAAGAAAAGTTGTCCAGGTCATTTGAAAAGTTGCGCTGGCGGTAAATCTTCTTATGGATAGTATAAGCCGGATGCTGTGCATAATGTGAAAAGACTTTAGCCGCCCTTCCCGTCGGAGCAAGCAGAACACACTTTTGCTGTAACTGGTCCAAGGTCTTCACCAATGCTCCGATAAGGGATGTTTTACCCGTACCGGCATATCCCTTTAAGAGAAAAACCGAGTCCGATTGGCGGGAAAAGAGAAAATCTGCTAAAAATTTAACAGCTTTTTCTTGTTCTAAAGTTGGTTTATATAGAAAATTTCCCTTAATTTGCTGCACTAAATAACTATTAATCATAATTGCGTAATAAAAAGTTCCTTGAACTGTGCGTTATTAGATTTATTTGTTTTATTTTTGCGATGCGAATATAAACTAAAAAAAACACATATTTATCATGAAAACAGTTATTAATATTGTATTGGCTGCTTGCGTTATCGGTTTGATATACGTTTGCTACGGCAGTATCATGGGACCGATCAACTTCGATGACGCTAAAAAGACTAGAGAGAAACAAGTTATTGCACGCTTAATTGACATCCGTAAGGCACAGTTGGAATACCGTAACCTGCACAATGGACGATATACTGCAAGCTTCGACACCTTGATTGATTTCGTCAAAACTGCAAAACTTCCGTTTGTAAAGAAAGAAGGAGTTTTGTCTGATACACAACTGGAAGCCGGTATGACTGAAAAGAAAGCGATGGCAATCATCAACAAAGCCAAAAAGACCGGTAACTGGAAAGAAGTTGAAAAAGAAGGTTTGATGAACTTCAAACGTGATACTTTATGGGTTGCCGTAACAGATACAATCTATGCTCCGGGCTTCAACGCAGACTCTTTGAGATATGTTCCCTTCGGAAACGGCGTACAATTTGAGATGGTTACCCGCAGCGATACTACCAAATCGGGTGCTCCTTTGAACTTGTTCCAAGCTCAAACTCCGTATGAAACATATTTGGGCGGCTTGAATACTCAAGAATTGGCTAACCTTAAAGACCTTCAGACCAAATTGGGTAAATATTGCGGTTTAAGAGTGGGTGATATCGAACAGCCTAACAATAACGCAGGTAACTGGGAATAAGAATGACTGAACGTATCGATTTTACAAAATCGGAACAATATACATTATCCATCCGCCTCAGTGCGGATGGATTTTCTTTTTCTATCTATAACCCACTGACAGATAATGATTTCTGCTTTGTTCCGCATCCGGTCAACACCGGATATTCCATGACGGCCAATCTGAAAGATATGCTGACTAAAACAGAAGCGCTGAAGTATCCGTATAAACGGGTTAACATCTTGTATGACTCCCCCCGTTTCACCCCTGTTCCTTTGGAATTATTCGAAGACGAACAGATGGATACAATTTTCTATCATAATTTTCCTAAAGCTAAAGGAAATAACGAGATTGTACTTTGCAATGTCCTGGGAAGAAGCAATGTGGTAATACTTTTTGCTATGGACAAACATACCCATTTGTTACTGACTGAACATTTTCCTACAGCTCGTTTCTTCTCCACCGCCAGCCCGCTGACTGAATATTTCGCCCGGAAAAGCCGGTTGGGTAACAGCCGGAAACTATATACATACATACGCGAGCAACAAATGGAAGTTTTTTGTTTTGATAAGGGCAACTTATTACTGATCAACTCATTTCCATGCAAACAAACCACAGACCGTGTGTATTACCTATTATATGTATGGCAACAATTAAATTATAATCAGGAAAGAGACGAGCTGCACTTGACAGGAATATTAGAGGACAAAGAAGAATTACTGAAAGAGTTGCGCAATTATCTGCGCCAGGTATTCGTCATCAGCCCCAAAGCGGAATTCAACCGCTCCGAGATAAGTAAAATAGAAGAGATACCTTTTGACATGCAAACCTTATTATTATGCGAGTAATCAGCGGTATATACAAACGGCGCCGTTTCGATGTGCCTCATACATTCAAGGCACGTCCGACAACGGATTTCGCCAAAGAGAACCTTTTCAATGTATTAAGTAACAATTATTTTGACTTCGAGGACGGAGTTACAGCCTTGGACCTTTTCGCCGGTACGGGCAGCATCAGTATAGAACTGGTTTCACGCGGTTGTGACCGGGTTATTTCAGTAGAAAAAGATCCCCAGCACCTTTCTTTCATCTCACAGGTGATGCGTGAAGTGAAGACCGACAAATGTTTTCCTATCCGTGCTGATGTCTTTAGATTTATAGACAAATGCAGCGAGCAATTTGATTTCATCTTCGCCGACCCTCCATACGCCTTGAAAGAGTTGGAAAGCATCCCCACCCGTATTTTCGAAAGCGGGATTTTAAAGGAAGACGGATTACTGGTACTGGAACATGGCAAAGAGAATCATTTTGAGGATGACCCCCATTTTATTGAGCGCCGTGCATATGGCAGTGTGAACTTCTCTTTCTTCAAAGCAACGGTGCCAGCAACCGGACAATAGATTCTTGTGCTTTTTGATACCAAGGACGCTTTATCCATGTTTTTCTCTGCAACAGGATGGCGTCCTTCTGGTCTTGCAGGAAAATACCTTTCAACAGCAATGCTGAGGACGGATCATACATAAAGGCATTCACCTCAAAATTATGCTCAAAGCTACGGAAGTCCATATTTGTAGAACCTACCGTAGAAAGAGTATCATCACTGACCATCAGCTTGGAATGCAAAAAACCTTTCTGATAAAGGTAAATCCTGACACCCGCACGCATGATATCATCCAAATAAGATAACGAACCTAAATGTGTTATCCATGTATCGGCACGTGCCGGTATCATAATGCGAACATCCACGCCTGCCAAAGCTGCCGTTTTCAATGCCATCAGAATAGGTTCGGTAGGCAACAGGTAAGGTGTTTGTATATAAAAATACTTTCGGGAGCTGCTGATAGCTATCAGTAGCCCTTGCATAATATCCCGCCATTCGCCTACAGGATCGGAAGTGACAATCTGTATCAGAGCCTTTCCAAAGATTCCGACTTCGGGGAAATAACGGGAGGAAGTGATAAGGGTACGGTCTACTACATACCAATCGGTCAAAAAAGCAGTCTGTAACCCATATACCGCTTTTCCTTCTATTTTAATGTGAGTATCCCGCCATATCCCCCATGGAAAGCCTTTCATATAGCGCAAAGCAATGTTCATCCCTCCCGTATAAGCCACACGACCGTCGATTACTACTATTTTACGGTGATTACGATAATTTACCTTACTGGTAAATAAAGGAAAACGGACTTTCAAAAAACTGCGTGCCTCAATACCTGCTCCCCGCATTTCATCAAAAAAAGCATGGGGAACTTTCCAGCAGCCCACATCGTCATATAGTAAACGCACTTCTACTCCCTGCCGCGCTTTATCTATCAACAAATCGCGCAGCAACCTGCCTGCCGGATCATCCTCAAAAATATAAAACTGCAAATGGATGTGATGCTTTGCCTTACTGATTTCTTTCATCAATGAATACAGCATGGAATAACCATCCGTAAAAACTTCCGTCGCATTTCCTTCAAAGGGCAAAGCATTATTCACTTTCCGGAAAAAACGCATCAACTGGTGCTGTTCATCAGGACACTTAAACGCCTTTTGCGCCTGGTATTCTGCCATGGGACGTTTTATGAGACGGGTGAACCCTTTCTTGCTGATCAATTTCTCCTTACGTGTGCTTCTGCCGAAAAAGAAATAGAACACAAGCCCCACAATGGGCAGGAAAAAGAGCACAAGTACCCATGCCATTGTTTTAACGGGATTACGATTATCAAGTATCACTATAAAGATAGTTCCGATGATAATCACAAAATAAAGCACGTTAAAAGCAACAGCAAAGATTTCATTAAAGATACTCCACTCTACCATATAATTCCAGTAATTTACTTATAAGCAAACTTATAAAAAAAATCCCAACCTATAACAATATAGATTGGGAAAAGATTAAGATATAGTTTCATTTAAAAAGGACGCCGGCCATGTCTTCCCGGACCGGGACCAAAACCGGGACCGCCGAATCCCCTATGGCTATTCATCATCTTGTCACGGGCGGCTTTACTTCCAAAAATATTCAGACGATAGATAAAATGTACCATACAATAACTGTTGATACTGTTGTATTCGGTAACCGAACGTACATCCGCAGTCAAAGAACGGCTGATATTGCTCTGTTGTTTTAAGATGTCGTACATTTCAAAACTAACAGTTGCAGCTCCTTTCAATAGACTTTGTGCTATTTGGGCATTCCAAATCAGTTCATTATTGTTCAAACTGGCATCATCATATCCTCTACGGGACTGGTTGGTGATATTAGTAGACAATGTCATCTGCCATGGTAAAGTGACATTGGTACTCGCTCCATATGAGAATGTATATGGATTCTGGTTCTTTTCAGGACGCAGCTTGCTACGTTCCGCTGTATACTCAATAGAACCATTCAATGAAAATTCAAACCAGTCATTCCGATAGGACCCATTCAGATTCTCCGCCAAAGTCAAACCGGTAGTCGTATTCTTATCATCATGCAATGTTTCCTTATTGTATAAGAACGCTACCTGATTCCGGTAGCTCACACGAGAAAAAGAATTTATAGTAAACTTTTTATTCTTCAAAGCCGAATTAAAACCGAACAATCCAAACGCATTCCAGTTTCCATTGATATTCTGAGGAGTTGAAGTAGTACCACCCGTATTCTCATCATATACCGTACTATTACTGATACTATTCTGAGTAGCAGTGAAATTTACATGAGTCATTATGCCACGCTGCTTCTCGGCATTATAAGTGTTATAAAACAAACGCATGGTATGGGCAAACGAAGGCTTCAAACCTGGATTACCCACACGGATATTCAACGGATTGGAATTATCGACAATCGGCAACAGGTTTTCCATACTAGGCTGGCTACTACGCCCACGATAAGTGATACGCAACTGACTTACTTTGGAGAAGCGATAACGAAAATCCAGATTCGGAGCAAAATTAAATACCGTTCTTGTGGTATCAGTCATGTAATCTCCCTTCTTATAGGACAATTTCGTATTTTGAGGCTGTAAGGACATGCCGGCACTCAACTGATATTTCTCCCGGATAAATCGTAGTCCCAAAGAAATATCATGATTAAAGTATTTATATTCAGCATCCTTACTCAAGCTATCCACATAAGCAGTTTCATAGTTTTCGGGTAATCCGTCATTTATATCCCAAGGATACCCCAAATCGTATGTCGATTTATCACTCTTGCTATTCTTATATTGGAATCTATAACTAAATTGCAGGAAAGTAGCCCGTGCTATAGGTTCGCTATAAGTAAACTGTGCTGTATAATTATAATTTTTAGTAGGCATCGTAATGTATTGATTACGATGTTCTATAGAATCCCCTCCTAAATAGTTCTTTATCTGATAATAACGGGTTTCCGATTGAGCATACTGATCGCTGTCATCATCTCCATATCCAAATGAACCACGGAATGTAATGTTACGTCCCTCATTATTCAGTTTCCGGTTCAGCTGCAATGTTGCATTAGCCGACAAACTATTTGATTTGGACAGATTATGTTCATTGGTAGCATTAATGCGAGTATCCCTTAACGGATCATCAGACTCTATATTGTCAAAGTTCAAATAATCATTGGGATTTACCACATACTGATAAGGATCCTCATTAAAAGTACCTGACTCTGCAACTGAAGCTCCCCTTGTCTTGTCATAAGAAACATTCGGCCGGAAAATAATATTGGTCATTGAATCGGGACGCCATTCCATACGGAAATCTGCCTTGAAACCTGTTTCCTTATTACTATTGGCTTTGTTTGAATTGGAATAAGAATCCCCCGACTGCAAAAAACGCTGTGAAGATCCGACTGTTACTACATCTGCATCACGATAGTTGTAACGCATACTACCTCCCAATTCCAGTTTTTCTGTTTCTGTAGCAAAATTCGCTCCTAGCATTTTAGTCGCGTTCAATCCATTGTTACGCCTCCAACGAGGTCCTCCTCCCGAAAATCCCTGATCATTCACATTATTGGCGGAACCAATAATAGAAACCTGAGTTTTATCATAAAAACGGTTAATCATAGCTCTTCCTGTATAACGGTCTTCCGTTCCGGCGCCTAAATCCACGTTTCCAAACCAGCCTTGATTCATCCCTTTCTTCACCGTCAAATCGAGCACTGTTTCCTCCTCACCATCATCAATACCCGTAATGCGTGCCAAATCGGATTTCTTATCATAGGTTTTCAGTTTTTCCACCATATCGACTGGCAAATTCTTCAAACCGGTCTTCACATCACCGCCAAAAAACTCTTTGCCATCTACCATAATCTTTTTTACTTCCTTACCATTGATTTTGATATTACCATCGTCATCTATTTCTGCTCCCGGAAGTTTTTTCACCAATTCTTCCAACATCGCCCCCTCAGGAGTACGATAAGCAGAAGCGTTATAGCCAATAGTATCTTCTGAAATGGTTACCTGCGGAGCCTCGGCTACAATAACCGCCTCACCCAACATGATAGCATCGGTGGGTAAAGTGATCGTTCCAATATTAACACTCGGTTTACCAGCTGTCAGCTGCAAAGATTTTTCCTGAGTAAGGTAACCTACAAATGAAATTTTAAGTACATATTTCCCCGGACGGGCAGCAATAAAGAATACTCCGTTGTTATTGGTAACATTTCCTACCACCATTGTACTATCGGGTAGAGAAAGTAACTGTACGGTAGCTTGTCCAACCGGGCTTTTATCATCACCATCAATCACAGATCCCGTCACGGTTATGCGCTTGCCACTTTGCGCCCAAGAGAGAGTTGCACAGGTACATACCAGTAACAACAATAATACTAACTTCTTCATTTTTTCTTTTTCCTTGAAATTTTAATGCCTAATGTCCTTTGGACACTCTTGTCGACAAAAGGTTTAACGGAAAAATGTATTTATTTCTTAAACAATCGGTCAACCCGGCTTTTTTGTACACCAAATTCCAGACAAATAACATTAAAAACCATATAAACTATAGCAATGGAATTATCCGCTTCTTCCAGATTTCCATTATATACTCCTCTGACCAACATTACAATATAATAAATGCCATTTTCATCACCAACATCATATACATTTACAATATTAGGATGTGTAAGTCCTGCTGCTGCCTGTGCTTCTGCACGGAATTTTGATACAAAAGTCTTATCTTCGCTATACTCTTTTTTCAAGACCTTGATTGCTACAAATCTGTTGAGCTTATGACACTTTGCTCTGTAGACATCAGACATTCCACCTGTACCAATCTGTTCCAGAATTTCATATCTGTCTGCCAAAAACATTCCTTTTCTTAACATAAAATTCTCCATTTCTGTTTGCTGTTTCACCTTTTAAGGTTTTATTAAAATGACTGAAATATTATCTTTACCGCCATTACTATTAGCTGTATCAACTAATGTTTCTGCTGTTTTATCAAGCGGCAGATTCTGTTTAACAATCTTAAATATATCTTCGTCTTCAATCATATTCGTAAGTCCGTCAGAACACATCATAATTATATCATCCGGCATAAGTTCTACGCAAAACATTTCCGGTTCAACATAACTGTCTCCACCTATAGCTCTTGTAATAATATTTTTCCTTTTATGTGTTCTTGCTTCTTTTCTGTCTATTTCTCCCATAGAAACCATTTCCTCAACAAGTGAATGATCTCTTGTAATCTGGCGTATGCCATCTGTACCTATAACATACAGCCTGCTGTCACCGACATTTGCAACACGAAGCATTTCATCTTTAATCGTAGCAACAACAAGAGTTGTTCCCATTCCTGTATAGTCAGGTGACTCTTTTGCCTTTTCAAGAAGCATCGTATTTACCTTTGTAACTGCCTCACTTATAACTGTTATGTCATCTTTTTCAGTAGCATTTTCTATTAAAGATACAAATTCATCAACAGTGTACCTTGATGCAACGTCTCCTGCCTTATGTCCTCCCATGCCGTCAGCGACTATAAACAAATTCGGAAGATGCCCTGTCTGTTTCAGGGTAAAATAGACATAATCCTGATTAATTTTTCTTTCAATCCCCACATCTGTCAAAGCAAATGCTTCCATTGTTATCTCCATTCTTTACATTCATTTGCCTATATAGCTTTTTCTTAATTGTCCACAGGCACCATCAATATCTCTGCCCATTTCCCTTCTTATAGTAACATTTATTCCATTTTTTTCAAGTTTATTTTTAAAAGCATAAATAGCTTTTTGCTCTGACTGCCTGTAATCTCTTTCTTTAATAGGATTAACCGGAATAAGATTTATATGGCAGTTCATCCCTTTCACAAGCGATATCAGCTGCTGTGCACACTCTTCTGTATCATTAACATCTTTTACAAGACTATATTCAAATGAAATTCGTCTGTTAGTCTGCTTTAAATAATACCGGCATGCTTCCATAATCTCTTCAATTGAATATTTATTTGCAATAGGCATCATCGTTTTTCTTAATTCATCATTAGGAGCATGAAGCGATATTGCAAGCGTTATCTGCAGTTTTTTATCTGCCATCTCTATAATCTTAGGTACAATTCCACATGTCGATACAGTAATATTTCTCGCACTGATATTAAGTCCCTGTTCACTGTTTAACAGACTTAAAAAGCGGATAATATTATCAAAATTATCCATTGGCTCACCAGAACCCATGACTACAACATTATCAACTCTCTCACCGGAAATTTTCTGAATCGTATATATCTGGTCAAGCATCTCTGATGGCGTAAGATTTCTCACACAGCCATCAAGTGTGGACGCACAGAAACGGCATCCCATACGGCAGCCAACCTGTGAAGATATACATACAGAATTACCATGATGATATTTCATGAGTACGCTTTCAACATAATTACCATCTGATAATCTGAACAGATATTTTTCTGTTCCGTCAAGCTTTGAATGCTGTACCCTGACAGGCTCAAGACATACATATTCTGATGTTTCCTTTAACTTCTGCCTTAATGCATTGGAAAGATTGGTACATTCATCAAAGCTGTCTGCCAGCTTTTCATGCATCCACTGATATAGCTGCCCAGCCCTGAACTTCTTCTCACCAAGTCCGGCCATATATGTTACAAGTTCGTCATAATTAAGTGACTTAATATCTGTCATGTCTATTCTCTCCTAAGTTTTGCGACAAAGAACCCATCTGTTCCGCCATTCTTTCCCGGCAGAATCTGTCTGTATTCTATCTTCTTAAAGCCATATTCTTTACATAACCAGTCAGCATTGGCTTCATTCTCTTCTGAATTAATTGTACATGTGCTGTACATCATTATACCGTCCTGCTTAACATATGCCTGTACTACAGAAAGTATGCTCTGCTGCAGCTCTTTTAATGAAACAAGCTTGTCCTCTGTTATATTATATCTGATATCAGGCTTTCTTCCCATAACGCCAAGTCCTGAGCATGGAAGGTCTGCTATAACAACATCTGCCTTCTCTTTCATGGATTCATCCATTACGAGTGCATCTTTTACCTGAACTTCTATATTATTAAGTCCGAGCCTTAATACATTTTCTTCAATAAGCCCTGCCTTATAGTCTGATACATCCCTTGAATATACCTTACCATCAGCACCAACGCTTATCGCCGCATTAATGCTCTTTCCTCCCGGTGCCGCACACACATCAATTACTGTGTCACCAGCCTTGAATCCTGTCATATATCCTGCTGTAATAGAGCTTATATCCTGTATCTGGTACAGACCATCCCTGAAACTCTTAAGTCCGGCTATATAATCATAGTCCTTAATCTCTAAAGCATATTGTATACCTTCAACTTCTGCTACAGATACGCTTTCCTGTGAAAGAACCTTCTTTATTTCTTCAACCGGAGCCTTTGCCGTATTACATCTTATATAAGTCTTTTTCTCCTGCTTAAAGCCTGCTAGAATTTCCTCGGTCCTATCAATTCCAAGCTGACTGTGCCACATTTTAACTATCCATAATGGCATTGAGTATTTTACAGAAAGGTACTGTTCAATATCCTTATTTCTGTCAGGATATGAAATATTGTCTTTATTTCTTGCAATGTTTCTTAAGACTCCGTTCACAAACCCCTTAAGCCCTGTGAATCCACGTTTTGTAGCCAGCTTCACAGCCTCATTGCACACTGCCGAATCCGGAATATTATCCATATATATTATCTGGTATACAGACATTTCACATATATTTCTTATTAGTGGTTTCATCTTTCTTACAGGAGTCTTTGAAAACCGGTCTATTATATAGTCAAGTTCAATTCTGTTCTCAATCGTTCCTAGTGATAATCTGCTTATAAATGCTCTCTTATTCTTATCAAGATACTGGTACTTTGTCAGTGCATTATTAATGAGAAGGTGTGAAAATTCACCCTTCTCATTGATTTCCATAAGTATATCAAGTACAACTGCCCTTAAATTCACCGAATCAGTCACGGCGTCTTCCTCCAAATAAATAAATCAGTCTTAAAAGCTGTAAAATTGCTGTGGCTGCTGCCGCAACATATGTCATGGCTGCTGCTGAAAGCACCTTTTTTGCCTGTCTGTTCTCATCTCCATACAGGAATCCTTCTGATTCAAGAAGCTGTAATGCTCTTGCCGAAGCATTAAACTCAACCGGTAATGTTACAAGCTGGAAAAGTACTGCCAGACTGAACATAAGAATACCAATATCTATAAGTATATTAGTTGAGCCAAATATAAGTCCAAGTACAATAAGTATCCATGATACCTGTGAACCAACACTGGCTAACGGAAACAACGCTGTCCTAAAGCTTAATGGACCATATCCATAAGCATGCTGTATGGCATGTCCTGTTTCATGGGCTGCAACTCCGATAGCAGCAACAGATGTTGAATTATACACAGAATCTGACAGGTTAAGTGTCTTATTTCTTGGGTTATAATTATCTGTCAGGCTTCCTGATACTCTCTGAATAGATACATCATATATTCCCTGGCTTCTTAAGAGCTGCTCTGCGACCATTGCGCCTGTCATTCCTTTTGAAGATGACACCTTGGAATACTTGTTAAATGTGCTTTTTACCTTTACCTGCGCTATCAGTGCAATAACACATGATATTATTATCAGAATGTACATTGGATCATAGTAATATCCATATCCATAATAACCATATAAAGCTACCATAATACCTCTTTTCTGAACCATTTAAGATTCTGCTTATTCTCCTAACATTACACCTGCTTCTAACTGGTTGCCTCTTAAGAATGAACCGCTGTCCATTCTCTTCTTACCTTCTAACTGAACCTCATTAACAACTAAGTAACCTTGTCCACAGGCTATTGTAAATGTGTTCTTTCCTACAGTAACAACCTGTCCCGGCTTAACTTCTTCTGTCTGTACTTCACTGATATTATCTGCAACATCTGCATCCCATATCTTTAACATCTTACCGTCTATATAAGTAAATGCACTAGGCCATGGATTAAGTCCTCTTATAAGTCTTTCAAGTTCAGCTGCACTCTTATTGAAATCCATCTTACCAAATGACTTATGAAGCATTTTTACATAAGTGCTTTCTGAATCATCCTGCTTAACAGGAGTAATAGTTCCAGCTTCAAGTCCTTCAAGTGTCTTAACCAAAAGATGCGCACCGACATCACTTAATCTGTCAAAAAGACTTCCGCCCGTCTCTTTAGCATCAAGCTTCACCTTCTCAACCATCAGGATATCTCCTGTATCAAGGCCTTCATCCATCTTCATGGTTGTAACACCTGAATACTCACAGCCATCAATAACTGCCCACTGGATTGGCGATGCACCTCTGTACTTAGGAAGAAGTGATGCATGAACATTGATACAGCCGTATCTTGGCATGTTAATAATACTTGCCGGCAGTAACTGTCCAAATGCAACGACAACAATTACATCTGCATTATATGTTCTTAATTCTTCTACAAATGCTTCATCTCTTGCTCTTTCTGGCTGAAGAACCTGTATATTATTCTTAACAGCTTCTTCCTTAACAGGTGAAAATACAAGCTCCTTGCTTCTTCCCTTTGGCTTGTCCGGCTGTGTCACAACAGCCACTACATCATACTGGTTATCAATAAGTTCCTTTAATGTCCCAACTGCAAAGTCAGGAGTTCCCATAAATACAACCTTCAATATTAATCTTCCTCCGTTTCAGTTTCCATAAGTGGACCTTCTGCCTTATCAACATACATTACTCCGTCAAGATGATCAATCTCGTGTAAAAGACATCTTGCAAGAAGTTCTTCACCCTCAACGATAATCTCTTCCATATCTTCATTAAGTGCCTTAACCTTGGCATAAGATGGTCTTGTCACGATACCAACCTTACCCGGAACACTAAGACAGCCCTCCTGTCCTGTCTGTGAACCACTTGTCTCAAGAACTACAGGGTTAATAAGCACTATTGGATCATCACCACAGTCAATTACTACTAATCTCTTTCTTATTCCTACCTGTGGAGCTGCAAGTCCAACTCCATTAGCCTCATACATTGTTTCAAACATATCATCAATAAGTTCCTGTATTCTAGGTGTCATCTCAGTTATTTCTTTTGCTTCTTTTCTTAATATCTCATCACCTAATGTTCTTATATTTCTGATTGCCATAACTTCCTCCATAATCAAATAACATATGCGTATGTTTAATTAACATCATATGCAATGTTAATATTCTTGTAATCTGAACTTCCATTAATATTATTATCCAGCATATCCATAATTAGTTCAAGTGCTTTAAAGCTTGAACTTCTTAAATATATCTGCTTCGTGTATATATCTTTAATCTTGTATATAGAAGCATTTGATGGACCAAGTACTATAATCTTGTCATCTTTAACAGTATTGTTATCCTGAATATACT
>OHIR01000896.1_pt1 | contig 16200 bp, 15 predicted proteins | sample 1568301 | NCBI WGS metagenome assembly OHIR01 (sample SAMEA3879539, study PRJEB24766) | human gut metagenome | biome: human-associated habitat; feature: feces | place: USA | collected 1985/1987
CCGGTGACACTTCGGGTATGAACCGAATGCTCTAGCCAACTGAGCTATACCGCCACATATTGTTTGTGCACTTGAACAGTGCTCTATTATTATACCCACAGATACCCCTTTTGTCAACACATATTTTTAAAAAAATCATATTTTTTCGTGTCGTCCAAAATACAAACGAAGATACGCAAAAATCCCGCTTTCCATTGAATAGAAAGCGGGATTTTTCAACCATTTATCCGAGCCTTGTGGAAAAGCCGGTCAATTCTTCAGCCCTTCTTGTGGGTGGGAACCATAACCTTCAGGCCGCCCATATACGGCTGCAGCACTTCGGGGATGGTCACGGTGCCGTCGGCCTGCAGATGGTTCTCCAGGAAGGCGATCAGCATACGCGGAGGTGCCACGCAGGTGTTGTTCAGGGTGTGGGCCAGATAGGTCTTGCCGTCCTTGCCCTTGACGCGGATGTGCAGGCGGCGTGCCTGTGCATCGCCCAGATTGGAGCAGGAGCAGACCTCGAAGTACTTCTGCTGGCGGGGGCTCCATGCTTCGATATCGCAGCTCTTCACCTTCAGGTCGGCCAGGTCGCCGGAGCAGCAGTTCAGCTGACGCACCGGGATCTCCATGCTGCGGAACAGCTCCACAGAGTTCTTCCACAGCTTCTCGTACCAGTCAGCGCTCTCGTCGGGGCGGCAGACCACGATCATTTCCTGCTTCTCGAACTGATGGATGCGGTAAATGCCTCGCTCCTCGATGCCGTGAGCGCCCTTTTCCTTGCGGAAGCAGGGGCTGTAGGAGGTCAGGGTCAGGGGCAGAGTAGCCTCGTCCAGAGTCTGGTCGATGAAGCGGCCGATCATGGTGTGCTCGCTGGTGCCGATCAGGTACAGGTCCTCACCCTCGATCTTGTACATCATAGCATCCATTTCCGGGAAGGACATGACACCCTGCACCACGTTGCCGTGCATCATGAAGGGAGGGATCACATAGGTGAAGCCCTTGTTGATCATAAAGTCGCGGGCATAGGCCAGCACAGCCTCGTGCAGGCGGGCGATGTTGCCCAGCAGATAGTAGAAACCGTTGCCGGCCACGCGGCCTGCAGCGTCCATATCGATGCCGTCGAAGCTCTCCATGATCTCGGTGTGGTACGGAATGGGGAAATCGGGCACCACAGGCTCACCAAAGCGCTGTGCTTCCACGTTGTAGGTATCATCCGGGCCGATGGGCACGCTGGGATCGATCATCTGCGGAATGGTGTACATGATCTCCTGAATGCGTGCGGACAGGGTCTCTTCTTCCTTTTCCAGCTCAGCCATCTTGTCGGCGTCGGCCTTGACGGCGGCATTGTTGGCATCGATCTGAGCCTGCAGCTCAGCCTTCTGTGCCTCATCGGTGCACTTCTTCAGCTGGCCGAACAGGGGGCCGTTGGCCTTGCTCAGCTTGTTGCGGGCAGCCTTGAGGGCTTCCACTTCCTTCAGGCATGCGCGGTACTTGGCATCCTTCTCGATGACCTCGTCCACCAGCGGGAGCTTTGCATCCTGAAACTTCTTCTTGATGTTTTCCTTGACAGCGTCCGGGTTTTCACGGACAAATTTGATATCAAGCATGATTGACTCTCCTTGCTCTATTTCGGTTCGCGCAGAGGATCCCCTCCCCTGCGCCGTTCAAAGGCGGTCGCCCGCCTTGGATCGCTTTACTCTTCGTTCTGGTACTGTCCCAGCAGGTTGGCAAAGGCCCGCAGCTGCTCGTCTGAATAGAAATGCACGGTCAGCCTGCCCTTGCCGTCATGGTAGGCCACATTCACCTCGCTGCCCAGCACCTGCTTGAGGCTTTCTTCCACCTCCACCGGCAGGGTGCCGCGCGGCTGGGGCTCTCTGGGCTCCTTTGCGGGCTTTGCCAGCTTTTTGCACAGTACCTCGGCTTGACGCACGTTCAACTGGTTGTCCGCAATGATCTGCGCCGCCTGCTCCTGCAGCTCCGGTGTGGGCAGGCTCAGGATCACCTTTGCGTGGCCGATATTGATAAAGCCGCTTTTCAGCAGTTCCAGCACGTTTTCCGGCAGGTTCAGCAGGCGCAGGCTGTTGGCCAGTGCGCTGCGGCTCTTGCCCAGCTTCTGTGCTGCCTGCTCCTGCGTCAGGCCGCAGCGGGTCATCAGCTCCCGGATGCCGGTTGCTTCTTCCACCGGGTCCAGATCCTCGCGCTGCAGATTTTCCACCAGAGCCAGCTCCATGGCCTGCTCGTCGCTGACTTCCTTGATGACCACCGGCACATCGTTCAGCCCTGCCATGCGGCAGGCACGCCAGCGGCGCTCACCCGCCACGATGCTGTAGCCGCCCCGCGGACGCGGACGCACCGCGATGGGCTGCAGCAGACCATGCTCTGCAATGCTGGCCGCCAGCTCGCCCAGCGCCTGTTCGTCAAAGGTCTTGCGCGGCTGTTCCGGGTCCGGTTCGATCTCACGCAGAGGCAAGGTGTCTACCTTTGCACCGGACTCAAAAACCGGGGCGGCATCTTCAAACAGACTGTCCAGCCCGCGGCCAAGTCCTCCTTTTCCTCTTGCCATTCATGTTCCCCCTGAGGTTTAATCTTCCAGAGCATTTTTCGTCTGCTCTGCGACGGGTGCACTTTTTCTGCGGGCCTTTTTGGGCTCGTGCGGGCGGTTGTTCTTGACAAATTCGATTGCCAGATCCATGTATGCTTCGCTGCCCTTGCCCTTGGGCTCATAGAAATTGATGGGCTGGCCGTAGCTGGGTGCCTCCGAAATACGGATGGAGCGCGGGATGGTGGTCTTGTACACCTTGGAGCCGAAATACTTCTGCACCTGCTCCACCACCTGCACGGTCAGGTTATACCGCAGCGAGAACATGGTGAACACCACGCCCTCGATATCCAGATACGGATTGTACTTTTTGCGAATGGTCTTTAAGGTGCTGATCAGCTCCGAAAGACCCTCCAGCGCGTAATACTCGCACTGCACCGGAATGAGAACGCTGTCGCAGGCGCTCAGGCCGTTCAGGGTGAGCAGATCCAGACTGGGCGGACAATCGATAAAGATGAAGTCATAGTCCTTCTGCACCTCGGCCAGCGCCTTGCGCAGGCGGCTCTCACGAGCGGGCAGGTCGATCATTTCCAGACTGGCACCGGCCAGACGGGTGTTGGAGCCGATGACATCGGTGCGGTACTCGGTCTTACGGATGGCCTCGGATGCTCGTGCTTCACCGATCAGGATCTCGTAGGTTCCCTTTTCCACGCTGCGCTTCGGGATGCCGTAGCCGGTGGTGGTATTGCCCTGCGGATCAAGGTCTACGATGAGCACCCGCTTGCCCAGCGCCGCAACGCAGGACGACAGGTTGACGGCGGTGGTGGTTTTGCCAACGCCGCCCTTCTGGTTCGCAATTGCTACAATTTTTGCCACGCACAATTCTTCCTTCCGGGAAAATTTAATTGTTCCATGTGGAACATTCGCAGTCATGCCCGCCGGTTTCCCGTCCATACAGGCACCTTAACACCTAGTATAGCACATCCAAATCGGTTTTTGAACCATCTGAAGCGTTTTTCCGCTGGATTTTTAACTTTTAGAGGTGGGAAAATCAAAAACTGCACGGTTTTGGGAGACAAAACAAACGATTTTGAATGCGCGGCGGGAAGCTGGCTAACCCTCTCAGTCAAGCCCTATCGGGCTTGCCAGCTCTCCCAAAGGGAGAGCCCTTGGCATGACGGCAAAGTTTCCGGGCAAACCACAAAGCTTGCGGGTGCGCTTGCTCCCACTTGGGGAGCTGTCGCGCAGCGACTGAGGGGCTTCCAATCGGCGGAACACAAAAAATCCTTTAGCGAAGCGACTTGGATTTTTTGTATGGAGCCCAACAGCTTTGGGGTTACTAGGGGCGAGCAGCCCCTAGTTCGTGCCTCCCGCGCCTCGAAAGTAGCGGGTGCTTTTCTGGTTCTCTTTTGGCACGCAAAAGAGAACGTACCCGGCGGCAATGCTTTAGCAAAAGGCATGAAACTTTAAACACGCGACTACGCTCTGCACGGGAGTTTCCTGTTCCACATGGAACAATTTTACCGTTCGGCGGCGGTGGTTGGGATGCGCACCGTATATTCGATATACCCATCCTTCTCCTCCCGGTGGGCAGTGGCGGGCACACCATTATCGGTCATCAGACGGATGGCATGGTCGATGGTGTTCACAAAAATACGCACATCCTTGACCATCGAGATGCGGTGCCTGCCTTTTGCAGGGGTGTTGAGCAGCTGTTCAATGTAGAGGTCGGTCTGCCGGGCGTTCATGCGGCGCTTGGCAATGTTGATCAAGGCTTCACTGCGGCGGTTCTCCGGCAGACGCAGCACCGCCCGGGCATGGCGCTCGGTGAGGCTGTTGTCCAGCACGAACTGCCGCTGGTCGGCGTTCAGCTGCAAAAGCCGCAGCTTGTTGGCAAGGGTGGGCTGCGCCATGCCCAGTCGCTTGGCGGCTTCGGCCTGGGTGCAGTCCCACAGCACCATCACATCCTTTAAGCCCTGCGCCTGCTCAAAGGGGTTCAGGTCGGCCCGCTGGATGTTTTCCAGCAGGCCCAGCGCGGCGGTGCGCTCATCGTCGTAATCACAGAGGATGGCAGGGATGGTGTTCATTTTAGCAAGGCGGCAGGCACGGAGCCGCCGCTCCCCGGCTACCAGCTCGTAGCCGCCATCCGACACTTTTCGCACCGAGATTGGCTGCAGCAGACCATTTTCACGGATGCTCTGGGCCAGCGCAGCCAGCTCCTGCTCGCTGAACTCCCGCCGTGCCTGAAACGGCGACGGCCTGATCTGATCGATGGGCAGGAAATAAATCTTGCCTGCCTGCTTTTTGCGTTCAAACATGGATACACGGCTCCTTTCGCGTGGTGGATGGGTTTTGTTTTTCACATTTTCCCGGGAAAGCGTGGAAAACTCAGGCTTCAGGCACAGTGTATCACACAAATAAAAGCCCTGCCAGAAGTTTCGTTCGGCAGGGTTTTACAAAGTTCTATCGATATTTCGTTATTTCAACGGGCTTTTCGCAATTTTTCCGCCGTTTCTGGGGTAGGCTGTCGGAGTCTGCGAAATCTTTTTGCACAGGATCAGGGTGCGGGTGTCGCCGCCCGGAAGGTGCAGAGTGCGGGTCTCTTTGTACTCGCCGCCCAGCTTTTTGATGGCACCGCGCGCTGCGGCCAGTTCTTCCTCACCGGAAGAGCCTTTCATGGCGAGGAAATTGCCGCCCACCTTTACCAGCGGCAAGCAGTATTCGGCCAGCATGGGCAGCGCAGCCACAGCCCGGGCAGATGCCAGATCGAACTGCTCCCGCCACGCCTTGCGGGCGGCTTCCTCGGCGCGCTCCTTTGCAAACTCCACGCCGGTCAGGCCCAGCTGGGCGCAGGCGTACTTCAAAAACTCCACCCGCTTGCCGGTGGGCTCCATCAGGGTCAGCTCCAGTTCCGGCTTGTAGATTTTGGTCACGATGCCCGGGAAGCCTGCGCCTGCGCCCACATCCACCATGCGGCCCGCCACTTCCGGCTGGCTGGCAAACAGCAGGCTGTCGAGGAAGTGCTTATCCTCGATCCCCTCGGGGTCGGTGATAGCGGTCAGGTTGACCTTCTGGTTGTAGTCCACCAGAATTTCGGCAAAGGCATCCAGCTGGTCCAGCTGGGTGCCGGTGAGGGTGATGTTCCATGTGGAACATTTTGCTTCAAGGCGCGGTTTATCGATCATACGCAGGTTTTCCTTTCTGTTATTCGCCGGTCAAGTGAACAAAGATCGGCTCGTGGTGCACGGCAGGCAGGAAAGTTTCCAGCACATCTGCCGTTCGCAGCTTGAGCGAGGAGGTGTTGATGCAGGGGTGGCAGCCGAGGTACTCCCCTGCCTTTATGTCCTCATCCATCAGCAGCTGCACCTTATTTTCAGCATCATTGGCAAGGCCCATAATGGAGGAGGAGCCGGGCGTGCAGTCCAGATACTGCTCCATATCCTCGGGCGAGGCAAAGCTCAGGCGGGCAATGCCCAGCTGATGGGAGAGCTCTTTGGTCTTGAAGGGCTTATCCCCGGGCATCATGAGCAGATAGAAATTCGTCTTCTGCCGGTTGCACAGGAACAGATTCTTGCACACGGTGGCATTCAGGCAGGCATCGATCACATGGCAGTCCTCCATGGTATCGGCCTTCATCCAGCCGTGGTCGGTGCGCCAGAATTGGATGCCCAGCTTGTCCAGCAGGTCATAGGTGCGAATCTCTTTTTCCAGCCGCCCGGTGCAGTCGGCAGGACGGCCTTCGTAAAGCTTCAGTTCTTCCATTGGTTGCAGCTTCTTTCTATGTTTAACGATTTCAAATGCCCTCCGCGTTGCTCTGGGCAAATTCATCGGAAAAATTATTTTTATATTTGGCAAATCAGGAAAATCTGCGGATTTTCCTGATTTGCTTTTTCACACGGAAGGTCGTAATGGTAAACGGCATCTACTGCCGCTGACTCCCTGCGGGAGCATTCACGCAGCAGAAAATGCACAAGCTTATCCGCACAGCGCGTCGCGCAAGCGACTCGAAATCGGCGGAACACAAAAAATCCTCTAGCGAAGCGACTTGGATTTTTTGTATGGAGCCCAACAGCTTTGGGGTTATTAGGGGCGAGCAGCCCTTAATTCGTGCCTCCCGCGCCTCGAAAGTAGCGGGTGCTTTTCTGGTTCTCTTTTGGCACGCAAAAGAGAACATCCCCGGCGGCGATGCATTTTGCAAAAGGCATGAAGCCCGCCCCACACGAATACTCTCTGTGCGGGAAGCAGGCTTACTTCCTCGCTGCCAGTGCAATGCTCAGCTGCGCCACATCGGAGGGCGATACGCCCGGGATGCGCCCCGCCTGACCGAGGTTCTTCGGCCGGATGCGGGCCAGCTTTTCGCGGGCTTCCAGTGTCAGGCCGGTCAGGTCGGAATATTCAAAATCATCTGGGATCAGGGTCTTTTCGTGCCGGGCCACGTCCCGGATCATCCGGTCCTGCCGGGCAATGTAGCCCGCATACTTGATCTCGGTCTCCAGCCGTTCGGCCAGCATGGGGGTGATCTCCTCGCCCCAGCCGATGACACCGGCCAGCAGCGGATAGCTGATCTCCGGGCGGCGCAGCAGCTCTTCCGCAATGCCGCCCTCGGCAGCCGGGACAAGACCGGCCGCTTCCATGGCGGCGCGCAGGTCTGCGGTGCGCAGATGCGTCTCATGCAGGCGGCGGCGCTCCGCTTCCAGAATGCTCTGGGTGTGCTGGTACTTGGCCCAGCGGTCATCCTGCACAAGGCCGTATTCCCTGCCGATGGGGGTCAGCCGCTGGTCAGCGTTGTCCTGACGCAGGGTCAGGCGGTACTCGCTGCGGCTGGTCATCATGCGGTAGGGGTCCATGACTCCTTTGGTGACCAGATCATCCACCAGTGTGCCCAGATAGCTGGTGTGGCGCGGCAGGATGAGCTGCTCTTTGCCCAGCGCATTGCGGGCGGCGTTCAGTCCGGCCAGCAGGCCCTGGGCGGCGGCTTCCTCGTAGCCGGAGGTGCCGTTGAACTGACCCGCACCGTACAGGCCCCGCACCACCTTGCTTTCCAGCGTGGCTTCCAGACTGGTGGGGTCCACGCAGTCGTACTCGATGGCATAAGCCGGGCGCATGATCTCGATGTGTTCAAACCCTTTGATGCTGCGGTAGAAGGCGTTCTGCACATCCTCCGGCAGGCTGCTGGAGGCTCCCTGCAGATACATCTCCTCGGTGTTCTCCCCGCAGGGCTCCACAAAAATGGGGTGACGGTCCTTGCCCGCAAAGCGCACCACCTTGTCCTCGATGGAGGGGCAGTAGCGCGGGCCAACGCCCTCGATCATGCCGCCGTAGAGCGGGCTGCGCTGGATGTTGTCCAGAATGATCCTGTGGGTCTCGGGGTTGGTATAGGCGATCCAGCACTCCACCTTGTTGTGCATGGGGGCGTCGGTCAGGAAGCTGAAGGGCTGCAGCTCGCTGTCCGGGTCGCCGGGCTGGCATTCCAGCTGGCTGAAATCGATGCTGCGGCGGTGCACCCGGGCAGGGGTGCCGGTCTTGAACCGGCGCAGCGGCAGACCGGCGGCCTTCAGGCTGTCGGTCAGGGCGTTGGCGGCGTGCATCCCGTCCGGGCCGGAGGCATACCATGCATCACCCACAAAAATTTTGCCGCCCAGATTCGTGCCGGTGGCAATGACCACGCACTTGGCGCTGTATTCGCCGTTCAGCTGGGTCACAACGCCCTTCACACGGCCGTTCTCGGTCTCGATGCTCACAACCTCAGCCTGATGGATAGCAAGGCCGGGCGTGAGTTCCAATGCATGCTTCATATATTCATGGTAGCGCTTGCGGTCGGTCTGCACACGCAGGGCGTGCACCGCCGGGCCTTTGCCCTTGTTGAGCATCCGGCTCTGCAGATAGGTGGCATCTGCAGCAAGGCCCATCACGCCGCCAAGCGCATCCAATTCACGTACCAGCGTGCCTTTTGCCGTGCCGCCAATGCTGGGGTTGCAGGGCATGTTGCCAATGGCATCCAGACTCATGGTAAACACGGCCGTTCTCGCGCCCAGCGTTGCGGCGGCGTGAGCTGCCTCGATGCCGGCATGACCGGCACCGATGACGATAACGTCATAATCTCCTAAGTGGTTCATATACTTTCGGGTTTCCTCTAACAAATGATTTAAAATGCCCTCCGTTTCACTCTGGGCATATTCAGCGGAAAAATTATTTTTAATTTCGCAAATCTGGAAAATCTGCGGATTTTCCAGATTTGCCTTTTCACGGGAGGGGCCATAACGGGAAACGACATATTGCTGCTGTCAGCCTGCAGCTGTCGCGCAGCAGATAACGCATAAACTTGTCCGTATGGCTCGTCGCGCAAGCGACTACAAATCGGCGTAACACAAAAAATCCTCTAGCGGAGCGACTTGGATTTTTTGTATGGAGCCCATCTCCTTTGGGATTATTAAGGGCGAGTAGCCCTTAATTCGTGCCTCCCGCGCCTCGAAAGTAGCGGGTGCTTTTCTGGTTCTCTTTTGGCACGCAAAAGAGAACATCCCCGGCGGCGATGCATTTTGCAAAAGGCATCAAACTTTAAACACGCGACCACGCTTCGCGCGGGAAGCTCTTCGTCACTTTCCCACGCAGAAACGTTCAAACACCTGTTCGATCACAGCTTCCGAGGCGTTCTCACCGGTCAGGTCGCACAGGGCGGCCAGAGCGTCGTCCACACAGACGGAAACGGCATCCAGCCCAAAGCCGCCTGCGGCAGCATCCAGTGCACCGGCCACAGCGTCCCGCGCACGCAGTGCGGCGGAAAGCTGACGCTGGCCGGACAGACTGGCGGCATGGGGGTCGATCTGGCTGGTACCCAGCAGGCGGGCCACCGCAGCGGAGACCACCTTACGGCTCTCCTCCTCCTGACAGCACACCGGCAGCACCATGGCAAAGCAGGGTGCTATGAACTCTGCGTCAAATTGCGTTGGTTTATCCTCTTTGTTGATAAGTGCAATGGCTGGACGGCCTGTGCAACGCTGTGCAAGCTCCAGATCTTCCCGCGTGGGCGGCTCAGAGCCATCGAACACAGCCAGGATCAGGCCTGCCTCCTCCAGCTTTTTCCAGCTGCGGCGGATGCCCTCGGCTTCAATGGCATCTTCGGTCTCGCGCAGACCGGCGGTATCGAACAGATTCAGCTGGATATCCCCCAGCTGTACCGCCTGTTCCACCACGTCACGGGTGGTGCCAGCCACCGGCGTGACGATGGCCCTGTCGAACCCGGCCAGCAGGTTGAGCAGTGTGGATTTGCCCGCATTTGGTCTGCCCACAATGGCGCAGTCCACACCTTCGCGCAGGACGGTATCCGCCTGATAATTATGGATCAACTCGTCCAGCTCTGCCTTTACCCCACTCAGTACGCGGTGCAGATGGTCACCGTCCAGCTCCGGCACATCCTCTTCGGGAAAATCCACCCATGCGGCTAGATGAGCCTGAATGGCGGTAAGCGCTTCCTTCTGGGCACTGATCTTCTTTGCCAGCGCACCGCCCAGCGCGGCATTGGCCAGCGCGGCACCCTGACGGCCATCCGCCGAGATCAGGTCCATGACCGCTTCGGCCTGCGTCAGACCCAGCTTGCCGTTCAGGAACGCGCGGCGGGTGTACTCGCCGGGCGCGGCAGGCTGAGCACCGGCAGCAAGACAGGCTTCCACCAGACGGCGGGCCACGGCGCTGCCGCCATGGCAGGAAAGCTCCACCACGTCCTCGCCGGTATAGCTGTGGGGCGCACGGAAAAACAGGGCCACCCCCTCATCAAAGGCTTCGTCCCCTTCCCGGAATGTGCCGTACATGGCGGTGTAGCCTTTGGCATCCTCCACCTTTTTTGCGGCGTTGGCCGGGCGGAACACCCGGGCTGCTATGGGATAGCTCTCCGCACCGGAGAGCCGCACGACGGCAATGCCGCCTGCGCCCGGCGCTGTTGCAATGGCTGCAATGGTCGTTTCCTGCATGGTTTTTTCTGGCTTCCTTTCCGCGCCCGGTCTGGCCGCTTGCTCCCATCTGCCCACAGCAGCGAGACCAATACAGTTTCATTGTACCACGAAATGCTGCGGAATGGTACTGTTTTTTCAACCAATTCCCGGGAAACGGTTGAAAATCCGCCCGTTTCTCACACAAAAAAGGGGCTTTCCGTCCCAACACGGAAAGCCCCTTTTTACAGGAAACTGTTTTTTAGAACTTGGCGATATCTGCCGTGGTGATGGCCTTGCCGGGCAGTGTGCGTGCATCGGCATTCTCATTCAGGGCCAGCTTGCCCTCGCGCAGCAGCTGCACAGCCTTCTGGTGATCGGCAGCCTTCCAGTTGTTGCCCACGATCTTCCAGTTGTTGTTCACGTGCGGCTCAATGGTGCCGCCCTTCACGGTGCGGATGTACTCGCCCAGCAGCTCGCGGATGCCGCCCACGTCGCCGCGCACATCGATCTCCAGCAGCTTGGGCAGCTCTTCGCCCGGCAGGAAGATGTCCGCAGCCGTCAGCAGCTGGGTGGTGGCGCGGTAGTTGTTCACTGCCACCACAAAGGTGTCGGTGTCCTTCACGGCCTTGCCGTTCGGCCACTTGAGGTTCTTGATGCGGTGGCCTGGCTCTTTGGAGACGTCCAGCTCGTAGCTGACACCCTCAAAAGCATCGTACAGGTAGTAGCGCACCGAGGGGTCAAAGGCAATGGTCACTTCATCCGGCTTCCATGTCTTGAAGAAGGCAGCAGACCACTCCATGAAGCGGCGCAGCTGCTCGCCGGTCATCTGCAGCTTGTACAGGGTGTTCTGGTAGGTGTAGATGCTGGCCATATCGCACTTGCGGATGGTGCCCGCGCGCATCTGGGAGGTCATGGAGGTCAGGGCCGTTGCGGAGACCTGCGCACCGGTGTAGTACATCTGCACTTCGTTGATGAAGTCCAGCAGCGCGGTATCCTGCACCATGGCCTGCGGCAGGCAGTCGATCTCGTTTTCGGGGGCCAGATCGCCGCCCTTCAGCTCGCCAATGGGGGTAACAGCGTCTTCCTTGGCGCGGGTGTCGTAGGAGGCCAGCAAAGCGGTCAGCTCCGGATCGGGCTCGTACTCCTTGATCTGCAGGTTTTCAGAGGTGCGGTTCACGACCTTCCACTTACCGTCCAGCTGGCGCTCCAGATAGACGTGGATCTCGGACAGGGTGGCACCGGCGTTCTTGTTCTCCACCACCAGCACGTTGTTGATCATCATGTTGGGGATGCTCCTGTGGCCGTGGCCGCCCACGATCACATCAAACTCCGGGCAGGCATTTGCCAGATCGGTAACGCCGGAGCCGTACACACCGTACTCGTTCTCGGTATCCATGTGCATGACGCCGATCAGAACATCCACCTGATCCTTGATCTTATCGATGATCTTGCGGCTCTCGTCCACAGGGTTGGTGACCTTCCAGCCCTCCAGATTCTTGGCATCCCAGCGGATGATGTTGGGGGTGACCATGCCAATGACACCGATCTTGACGGTGCCCTTTTTGATGATGGTGTAGCCGTCGGCCAGCGGGGTGCCGTCTGGTGCGTAAACGTTGCCGGTGAGCACCTTGGCCTTCTGCTGTCCCATGACCTTTTTCAGCACATCCATGCCGTAGTTGTACTCATGGTTGCCGGTGGTCCAGATATCATAGCCGATGGCATTCATGGCAGCGATCATGGGATGCAGGTCATCGTTCAGGAACAGCTCTGCGGAGTTGGCCTGAATGGTATCGCCTGCATCCACCACCAGCGTGTTCCGGGTGCGGCACTGCTTGATGGCGGTCGCCTGCTGGGCCACGCTGCCGGAAGCATCTGCCTTGTTGGCGGCGTAGTCCCAGGGATCGAACTTGCCGTGGGTATCGCTGGTGGCAAGGATTTGCAGATCCATGCTCCACAGGGACTTGATGTCACAGGCGGCTGCAGAGGGTGCCATGCAGCTGGCGGCTGCGATGGTGGCGGATGCCCCTGCACCACGCAGGAAGCTGCGGCGGGAGATCTTGTTCTGAGCCATAGTTGAATACCTCTCTTTTCATCATTCTGTCTGTTCTTCACGAACAGAACGCTCTTGACTACAGTATAAATCCTTGACCAATTGTTTTACAATTGCCATTTAAGAGAAAGATTTCGGCAAAAAACAGGCAAATCCTCCAAATTTTGAGAAGAATGACTTTTTATGCTCAGTATACCGCAACAGCTGCCCGACTCGAAACCACCTTGGCGTCAGTTTTTGGTAAAATCCTTTTTGCGTGAAAAAAGGTCTCCGGAAAATCCGCAGATTTTCCGGAGACCCTGATTTCAAAAGTAGTTTCGTATTACAGCTCGATCTTGCCAAAGCTGAAATCGGCAAAATCGTCCACGCGCTCGGTGCGCTTGGGTGCTACCGGTGTTGCATTCTCTGCATCACGGGGTGCATAGGTGCGCTCCGGCACGCCGGAAGGCCGCGGGCCGCGGGGTGCACCATTGCGGCTTCCACGGTAACCGCCGCGGTTTCCATTGTGGTCGCCATGCTCAGAACGGTTCCCGCCGCGATAGCCGCCATTGCGGCTGCCGCCGGGACGACGGCCATTGCCGCGTCCGCCGCGGGGACGGCGCTCGCCATAGGTGTTCTCGGTCTGTGCATCGGGTGCGGTGGAGTAGATGACCACACGGCGGTCACGGCCTTCGCCCTTGCTCTCGCTGCGCACGCCCTCCATCTTGCTGATGGCAGAGTGGATGATGCGGCGCTCGTAGGGGTTCATGGGTTCCATGGCAAAGCTGCGGCCGGTCTTGCGCACCTTGGCACCAATGCGCTGTGCCAGTGCGGTCAGGTCGCTCTCGCGCTTATCGCGGTATCCGGCCACATCCAGACCCAACTTGATGTAATCGCCCTCCAGACGGTTTGCCACAAGGCTTGCCAGATAGGAAAGGCTCTCCATTGTCTCGCCGCGGCGGCCGATGAGGGCACCCAGCTTTTCACCGTCCAGACGGATGATGGTAGCTTCGCCCTTCTGCACAGCGCTGAAGGTGACATTCTCCACGCCCATCAGGGCAATGACCTCACGCAGGTAGTCCACAGCAGCCTTGATCTTAGCGTTCTCTTCGATCACGATGGGGACTTCCGGCTCCTCTTCCTCGGCAGCGGGCTGCTCTGCAGCAGCTTCTGCAGCGGGGGCAGCAGGCTCTTCGGCCTTTGCTTCCGGCTGTGCTGCCGCAGCGGCAGGCTCCTCTGCCACGGGAGCGGCCTTGACAGCCTCCTGCACGGGAGTCTTTTTCTCAACAACAGGCTCAGCGGGTGCTGCAGCCGGAGCGTCCGGCTCCTCCACGCTCACGCACACCTTAGCGGGGGTGAGCTTCAGGCCCAGAAAACCAGTCTTCTGGGGCATTTCCAGCACTTCGCAGCTGACATTCAGATCATCGGCCTGCACGCCCAGCAGAGCGCAGGCTTTTGCGCGGGCTTCATCGACCGTTTTGCCGGTCGCTTCCTGCTTACGGATCATAACCGTTCATCCTCCTCTTATTCTTTATCCTGCTTGTTCAGCTCGCTCAGCGGCACGGTACGCTCGTCCTTGTAGCGCTCCTCGTCCAGCTGGCGGGCATACTCCAGACGGCGCTTGTTCATCTCGCTGGCAGAAAGGTTCTTTTCCGTGGTCTTGCCGGTCTTGGGATCGGTGACCTTGACGGTAGTGTTCTTCACACCGCGTTTTTCCTGCTTTTTCTTTTCTGCGATCTGCGCTTCGATCTCCTTGCGCATCTTCTCGGGGTCGTACACCTTGCGCATGACCTGGGTCTGCACGGTCATCACGATGTTGGAAATGACGTAGTACAGAGAGAATGCCAGAGGATAGGTGAAGCAGAAGAACAGGTACATCAGCGGCATCATATACATGGTCAGCTTCATGCTGCCCTGCATCTGCTGGCCGCTGGCCTTCATGCTGATATGGGTGGACAGGAGCATGGTGATGACCGACAGCAGCGGCAGCACAATGTCCAGAGAAAGGCCCAGCTTGGGGATGCGGGTCAGGTCGATGCCGAGGAAGTTCATGTGCTGGCTGAACTCGGTAATGGTAGCGATCTGCTCGGCGCTGAAGCAGCCCAGCACACCGCCGTTGCCAGCAACCACCTGTGCGATGATGTTGGTATCGCGGGTGATGGCGGTAAAGGCGACGCCGGAGGCGGTCAGGGCCTCACCGGCGGCGGTCAGAGCCGCAGCGCTGATGTGGAAGATGCGCTCCAGCGGATTGTACACGACACCGATAACGCCGAACATGACAAGGAAGTTCAGCAGCATGGGCACGCAGCCTGCGGTGGGGTTATAGCCGTAGTTCTGCTGCAGCTTGAGCATTTCTTCCTGCTGCTTTTCGGGCTTGTCCTTGTACTTGGTCTGGATCTCCATCATCATGGGCTGGAAGGCCGACATTTTAGCCATGCTCTTCTGCTGGCTCAGCTGCAGAGGGATCTTGACGATGTTGATGAGCAGCGTGAAGATGATGATGTCCCAGCCGTAGCTCGGGAGCAGCTTGTAGATCCACTCCATGACATAGCCGAGAGGACCGCTCAGGATGTAAAAGAAGTTCATACCTTTGTCCATTCTGCCCCGTCTGTGGCACGGGACTTGTTATTTTTATCGTAGGACACGCTGCCCACAGTGCACCGCGTCACAAGAAGCATATTTACTTTTCCACCTTTTGCTTGTGCCGTGTGGAAAACAGCTTTGCGGGCTGCAGCCGGCGGGCAGGGTTCTGCCATCTTCCCTGTTCCGGCACCGGGTCAAAGCCCCATTTGCCGAAGGGATTGCACCGGGCGATGCGCCATGCCCCCAGCAGGATGCCCTTTACGCACCCATGGGTCATGATGGCCTGCATGGTGTAGTTGCTGCAGCTGGGCGTAAAACGGCAGCTGCGGCCGATCCATGGGCTGAGAGTGTACTGGTAGGCCCGGATGGGCACGCACAGCGCGCGGCGGCAGATGTACTGCAGGCGGTTCATGCGTCCGGCTTTTCCGCCTGTGCCCTGCGTGCCGGGGGCACGGTGGCAGGGGGCGGCGCATCCGGCCGTTTGGCCTTATCCGGCAGACCGGCCTGTGCAAACAGCTTTGCCACAACGCTGCTCAGCTGCCAGCTCTTCAGCCGCGGGGTCATGCCGCGGGCTACAAAGATCAGATCATAGCCGCCGATGTTGTAGTCCAGATGCTCGTCGATGGCCGCCTTCATCACGCGGCGGGCGCGGTTGCGCTGCACGGCGTGGCCGATCTTTTTGGTGGCGGTCAGACCCACGCGGGTCTTTTTGCTGCGGGTCTTGAGCACATACATCACAAGACCGGGGTTCACATAGGATTTGCCGCGGGCATACACTCTGCCAAACTCGCTGTTGCGGCGGATGGGACGATAGCTCATGATTCCGCGCCTCCTTTCTGTGGCTGAGAACACGCCCCGAAGGGTGCATTCTTCAGCCAGTATATCAAAAATTTTTCGACTTTGAAAGCCCATGCGGGCATTTTTACGAAAATTCTTTCAATTTTCAAAAAAAAATAAGACCGCTAATCCAATATCAGCGGTCTTTTGTGCGCATATTCATTTCTGCGCCGGATCCCGTCATAAAAGGCCGGATCAGACAGTCAGGCTCTTGCGGCCCTTTGCACGGCGAGCATTGATGACCTTACGGCCGTTCTTGGTGCTCATGCGGGTCAGAAAGCCATGAACTTCCTTGCGCTGAC
>OHIR01000910.1_pt1 | contig 16007 bp, 13 predicted proteins | sample 1568301 | NCBI WGS metagenome assembly OHIR01 (sample SAMEA3879539, study PRJEB24766) | human gut metagenome | biome: human-associated habitat; feature: feces | place: USA | collected 1985/1987
TTGTCTGATCAGGAAGATACAAAGTTCCAATGTCGATACCTGCATTCACAATCTTACTCAATCCTGCAAGCAGATCGCCATTTGCTGTTCCTGTATGGTCTCCATGCAAATGGCTGAAATAAATATCTACTTGCCTGACCCCCAGTGTCTGAAGCTGATCGATAATCGCAGCCGCATGGTTTCCCGTTCCAATATCCATCAGCAGATACTTGCCTTTCGACTCTATTAAAACTGAATCCCCTTTATCTGCATGATTTAAATACATTGCATAAATATTCATTTCTGTGTTCGCCGCAGCCAATATATCCTGACTTTCCATAAAAAAAAGACCATATACCAGCATAAAACACACTGCTAATAATTTACTTAACTTTTTTTTCATACTCTATCCTCCACCGTTATTTCTACAACTCTTATCCTGTTTTTATCTTATCCTCCAATCTACTCTGCGTCAATGCATTTCCATAAATTAGTTTTCTAATTTTTTCTTAAGAAAAACCCCCATCGGAAGATACAGACAATACCAACTGATATAATAGAAAGGAAACTCTACATTTTCAATAAACAAAAGAAGCAGATTTTCCAGCGCAAACATGAATACCAGGATATACTCCGGCTCATTTGTCCTCCTTCGCCAAAGTTCTCTACAATATGTGACAAGCATCATAATATACGGTACAACCGCCAGGATCCCATACCGGTACAAGATCGCAATATAACCGTTATGTGCCGCCACATGTGCTTTCCCCCACAAATCCGGTGCGAAGTAATGTCCCCATAAATTAGTTGCCCTCAAATATTTCTTCCAGAAGTAATCACGCCCCGTCAAAAAACTGCTGATGGATCTGCTCTTAAACAGTTTTTTAATGACACGGTTTTCCTGTATCTTTTCAACAGAAGCCGCCTGTACATTGTAACGGAACGGACTGGTAAACTGGATTTTTTCTTCCATATCAATCTCCCCTACGATCACTTCTTTATTCAAAATATTACTATGCAGCGTCCAATCCGACACATACATAGACAAAATGAAAACAAAAATGCCTCCCGTTAAAGCAATCACTGTCTTTGTCTTATTCTTTCTTCTCACCAAATGTTTAAATTGTTCCAAAACAAAAAACACGATCACAAAAATACATGGTACAAACCCACATGTACTTCCTGTTTTCACAGTCATATCCCAGACAATCCCAACGGCACATATATCAAACAGTACAAAAATTTTTTTTCTTTTACCCCCCCATGCTTTTAATATACTACTCAAAAAAACTGCCATAACAAATACCATATCCATTGCCCAGATATTAGGATTTTTAGATATGCCACAGTAACGTCTCTCAACTGCATAAGGACTTAACAGGATACAAAGTGGTACATTACACCAAAACCATATTTTCAAAGCTGTTCCAATCTCATTTACCAAGTCCATAGGATTACGCATATTTCCTACCATAAAATATACAAATCCCATTATAAATATCATCATAATTCCCTGAAATAAAAATCTTTTGGGAACTATAAATTCCGATATTGCTGCTATTCCCCACAACAAAAACCAATATTTTGCAAGTTGTGTATTCCAGTCAAGCATCTTCGTCGAATGTTCCCAGCATAAGAACGCATATAAAATCATCACAACTGCACAGAAATACATATGGTATTTTACATATTGAACTTTTGTATACAAACTGTACCGGCTTATTAGCTGCATATAGAAAAAAACAACACATAACAGCCCCACTCTGCACCTATGTCGATTTTTTCCCCCGATTCTGGAATAAAAAAAATCTCCGATGTCTCCCACCTGTAAAAATATCCGCTGTAAAAACTCCTGTGGCGAATATGTTATTTTCTGATTTAATTTATATATCACTTTTCTACCGATAAGTTCATATAACACCAGATAAATTCCCATAAACAAACCAAAACTTATGACTGCACGCACAGTACTTATTTCTAATTGATTTTCACGGAGCTGCATCTTCTCAAGATAAAAATTTTTAACACCTCCATCTGGTACACTCATTCCAAAATATTCATAATTCCCCGTCTCCATACTGATCCAGTTTGATCCATTCTGCAAATGTGTTTCTATCAGATAAACATTTTCCCCGTGCTTCATAAATCTTATCCGTACGACAGTTCCCTCCAACGGAAGTTCTGAAACTTTCATATACAGCCAGTTTCTTTTCTTCTCGTTTTCCTTTGCCTGAAAAAGTATTTCCTCTTCTTCACCGTCTAACTGTATATTTTGTTCTTCAATATACACATCTTCCACATGACCAACATCATAAAAATTATTGAAATTAATCTTTCCACTGATAACCATCGCTGTGCCGGAAAGACTAAGCACGATTCCAAATAAAATCACTGCAAGCCAGTTCTTATGTTTCTCCATTCTTTTTTATGCTCCTTTCCATAAACAATATTCCATTTCCGATAAAGAACATAAACCAGAGCGGATGTGTAAGCTCCTGATCTGGATTTCCATAGATGCAAAAGCTCAAAAAAATGATCGACACCATACTTGCCAGAAGTCTTACATTTTTCCCATACTGTTGATACTTGCTGCCATTTATATATTCTACGGCACATTTCAGCATGAACACCTGATAAAGCACATACGGAACTATCATAAACCAGCCATACCGATATGTCATTGTGAGATAACTGTTATAAATTTCTGTTTTTTCACGGAATACTGTTAACCGTTTTCCATGTCCAAATAAATTCATTTTCCATAGGCACGCTTTCCAAATAACAGGCAGTTCTATGGCATCCGTGGAAATCACTCCCTGCATCTGTGTCAGGTCAGATGCATTTCTATTTTCAAGTTCCTGCCAGTCTAAAGCTGTGACCTCCTGCTCCCCTTCATACCGCACCTGTGCTCCCAGGAAAACCGTAAAATTTTCAACAGATGCCCTGACGCCGGCTGCACAGATATACGCGCACAGCACTGCAATTACATATTTCTTCCATTGTTTACAAAATAATTTCTGTGCTCCCCTGATAAGCCCTTTTCGGTTCGAAATAATACAAAAAACAGCGGAGACAAAAAACCCCACGATCCCTGGCACGTTTTCTGCCGCTCCTAAAAAATACAGGGAAACTGCCAGTCCAGCGCCATATATTACATAAGAAACATATGTATCTTCCCTTTGTAAACATCTTACCAGTTCGACCAGAAAGACCGCTCCCATTAGCGCGCAGTACATTGCAAAAAACTCTGCTGACGGAAAAATTCCGTTATACCATACATCCGGCTTCTTTTGACGGAATATCATACAATATAAAACAACCGGTACAAAGTCCAGCTCCAACGCCTTTATCATAGAAACATACATTTTATATGGATGGGACATATTTCCCCATACATATAAGAAAAAGCCGACAACAGTCAGCATGACAAGTCCGGTACGCTGTAATTTCCCGGTCACAAAAAGATTCGATACAAATGCAACTCCCCATATTGCGATCCAGATATATAACAGGGGTTTGTTCCAATTTATGTGTTTTTCTTCCTTTTCCCAGCAGATTATGGAGATTAAAAGCATTAACATACACCAGACAAGTACATAATATCTATACTTGTGTGTATTCATATTCCACTGTAATACCTCCGCAAGAATCATGAAGCCAAATAAAAGCATAAATAACACTTTTACCACTGTATCACGATTTTTATTCTTTCTATGCAAAAAATTCTGTGTACTAAACAGGAAACATTCCTCATAAATATTTTCTAAGATCCTTCCTGCATCAATACTTTTCTGCTTTTTGTTTTTCTTTATTTTTTTACATCCAGCGAACTTATACCACAACACCAGCAAACAGACACAAACCACACTGCACACACAAAATCCATTTATCATGCGCTTTGCAGAAAACATTGTCTCACCGCTTCGCATCTGAATGGACGAAATCGATACATACTTTCCTTTTGCATCCCGAAATTCCAGTCCTATCCCATATATCGGTAATGTATCATCCAGTTTTATCTGGTTTTCTCCCCATATCCAGTGTATGGGCACACGAAGAATCTCTTCTTTATCCTTGTTATAACAGACGACAGATCCTTCGATCGAAGGATCTGACATATTTGTGATCGTCACACATGCATATTTCCAGTTTTCTTCTGTCCCTGTCGGGATATATTTTTTTTTGCACACCTTTCCAGTCAGATCATATCTCTGATATTGTGCATTGTACAACATTGTCCGTGAAGAAGTCCGCAGATCCGCCTGTGACAGTTCGCATATATCCCCCTCAGACAGAAACTGTGAGAAATGCACGCTTCCACCGGCATACATCAAAGCTCCCATGCTGCTGAAAGCAGCGATAATAAAAGCACTTATTAAAATCTGAATTTTTGAAAACTTTTTTTTCCCATTCATATGCCTATTCCACAATGATCTTTGTCGAATTTTTTCTTGTTTTACAGATAATTACGACAAATAAAATAATCCCTATTACCGATGCCAGAATACCCACTTTTAATCCCGGCGTACAATAACGCAATTCAATCTTATGCGCACCGGCAGCAAGCTCAACACCGGTAAAAGCCGTACACACCTGCACCGTCTCCGATTTCTTCCCGTCTACATATACGCCATCCGGTCGAATATGGAATTGACATACACAGCATTTTATCCTGAGGCAGTGTAATATCTCCCGAAATCCGATTTGCATCAAATGACACATTTTCAAGTGAATTCTCTGCCAATGCATCGACTCTCTCTTCAAAGTCCTGTAATGGCTGCACCTGAAATGAAAAATCGTCAAAATAAAATTTTCCTTTATTATTAAATTTCAAAATAATAACAGCATCTTCATTTTCCTGATATCCAGCACTTATACAGAAATCTTTCGTTCCTGAATAGAAACTATTATTTTCATTCCGCAGTAAAAATACATTGAAAGGTCTTTTCTCTTTATCCATCACTGTAAATGAGACTTTTCCATTTTTAGGACTCTTTCCTTTAAAACTCAATCCTTCAAATATTAACATATAACTCTCCGCCTTTTACATTTTTCACACGGACTTTCAACATCGCTCCCGCTTTACGAACTAAAATGTAATCATCCGTCACACGTATTTTTGTCGATGCCAGTTTCTCATACTCACATTTATAAGTGACCTTTTTTACCGCTGCCGTATCAAGCGATGTCTTGTACTCATCCGATACAACCGCCGCGTAAAGGAGCGTATTCTGCCGTTCTAACATCGACATCGCATCATATTCACTCTGTGTAATTACAGAATCATAGGTAAAACCGAATGGTAATGCATTGCAGTTTTTATAAACTGAATATCCATTCTGTGTCAAAACACGTTCGTCAAAACCATATGGAAGCCCGTTCTCATCTCTCTCGTCTGTCACATAATACTTTACAGAAAAAAGTGAATCCAAGACTGCCCTTTTTCCGCAATCCTTTAACTTATATCCCATAGCAGAGACCAGATTTCCCTGTGATTCGATAAATTTACTTAAATTACTGTTGATCAGGCTGTAATAATATGATGTAGATGGCACGCCCACTGCAGTTGCCGTGTTTAATATATAATGTTTCGCCTCTGTCCGGTAAAAATCATCATCATCCAGTGCATGTGCCATTCCAAGCTGGGAATTCGTGGTCAGTTCATCCATCGTTTTCTCTGAACAGCACCGCAAGATATAATTTCCAGCATCTGTACTGTAAAACAGATATGCGTTATCTGCAATACTTAAAACCGTAAAAAGAAGTACAATTCCCATTCTAAGCCTTTGCATTTTTATAATCTTAAGACCCCATACTAAAATAATCGTCGTAATGATCCCCAGTATCCCTGATGTTTTCAAATTCACAAAATGTGTCATTACCATACAGATCACAATATACAACAGCGAGATGATGGTAAGGACCATTTTTTCGCACTGCATCAACTCCACAAACTCCGGCAGCATCTTTGCGATCGTAAACGAAACCAGTACACTTAAAATAAAGCAGTACCGGAGAGAAGAATAAGACATGCCATTCATCACATTTCCTGTAATTTTCAACGACAGCAGTAAGAATGTGACGACATACCCCATTTTAAGTATACTGTTTTCTCTTTTTTTCAGGAATAACAATATAACTGCCGGTATCGAGAATGTTAAAAATCCAAAGATCAGTCCCAATGCATCTTCGTTGGTTGTGAACCCACCAAAGAGCATTACATAATATTCCCATTTTTCATAAAGCAGTGAGAAATTTGAATGATTGCCCATTCGATTTGCCGACAGTGTCGCATAAATAACAGGGATCAGTGCTGCAGCTGCCATCATAACAGCAACCAAATAGTACATCAAAAATGTGACAAAGACTTTCCCGACCTTGTTCCACTCAAATTTTTTAAATACACAAAAATACTCAAATACCGCATATACCGCCATCAGAATACTGAGTATATAAAAAAAGTAAAAGTTACTGACTGCCGCAAATGCCACGGAGAGCATAAACCATTTTGGTTTTCTTTTTTCATATACCTTATCGATTCCTATCATGATCAACGGCAGAAAGATCATAGCATTCACAAAGTATGGATGTCTTACACCATAGTATAACACATAGCCGCAAAATGCATAATTCAGACTTCCGATCATACTGGAAAATTTTTGATTTCCTCTGTGAACGCTATACATATAAAAACAAATACCTGCCGTAAAGGATCTGAGAATAATTAATGCCCAGTACAAATATTCCATATACCGCTGTGGTACAAACACTGCAAGTAATGCAAACGGATCCCCTATCACATAATAGTGAAGTGTATCATATACATCCGATCCGTATCCCAGACAAAAATCCCACAGAGGAATCGCCAGACGATGTTCAAATAACACGCCTTTTACAATTTCTCTCAAATACCTTCCATAGTAGACAAGTGCACTCAGATGCTGTTGAACTCCGTCATTGCGAAACAGCGGCAGCCTGTCATATTTCACAAACCAGCCATATACAAACATACAACTTATCAAAAATGCTCCTGTGTAAATGGAAAGCATTTTAAAATTTTCTCTGCGTTCTTTTTTGTCCATTGGTCTTCCTCCAGCTAATTCTCCATCAGCTCCTTTATTTTCGCTACAATACGTTCACTGGCATGTCCATCTTCCATACAGCCACGTTCTTCCAGAAATCGTTTTGTATCCTGCGCATACTTATCCTCATCAAAATTCTTAATACATTTTGCAAGTTCTGTACTGTTTTTAGCAATTGGAAATGGTGTCGTCTCAATCGGATAATAAAATCCTCTCTGTTCTTTGAACTCGTCTAGTCCGATTTCAATTAAAAATCCTGGTTTACCAGAAAGAACATAATCAAAGATCCAACTGGAGTAATCTGTCACGCCAGCATCTGCTGCTACGAGTAACTCCTGCATATCCTCATATAATGTTCCATTTGAGACATAGGATGGCAGTCCTCCCAGCCATTTGACACTCTGTTTTTTCAAACGGTTATGTAAACGGACTACGATCTGCCATTCACCACCAAAACGTTTTTCCAATGCCTTTTTAATCAGCTCATAATTTAATGCCTGATAAGATTCGTTCACATTATCTCTGTGTGTCGGTGCAAAAAGAAATATTTTTTTATCCTTTGAAATGTTCAACTCACGATACACTTTATTCCTGATCTTCCCTTTTGCCGCATCATCCTTAAAGAACACATCATTTCTGGCATGTCCTACAAGAAGAGACGGCACCGTCTTCCAATAAGCAGTCCGGAATACTTCGGTTTCAAAGCTGCTGTTTGATAAAAGGTAATCCACCGTTTTCTGGCATGTTTTAGACAGGTGTTTCCATCCAAGTCCCATAACCACATCACCATCAAGTCTTTTGATCCCCAGTGAACCGTGCCATGTCTGCAGCAGATACTGATTCTGTTTTTTGGTGGCATGAAGTCTCTCTACAATATTCGTGTTCTCAATAATCACTTTCGCAGATGCGAGTTCTTTATAAAATTCTAATGTATTGTGTTTTACAAAATGCAATCCCAGCGGATAATCACTCGTAGGCAAAGCAGTTTTTACGTCCCATACCAGTTCCCAATCCAGATCCTGCTTTATAATTTCCTCAGCAATCATTTTGGGATTACATGTATAATCTCCCTGAAATGTCAAAAACATTATTTTATTGTTCTGTACCAGTGTTGTCTTTGCAATGATATATTTTATGAACATATCTACCGGATAATCAATAACCCTAACAATATTATCCAGCAGTAAAAAAACATATTTTATAATAAACCTGCAAAAATTATATATTAATTTAATAATACCATTCATGAGCATTTGGGCACAGTTTAATACAGTAACAAAAAAACCATCCTGCACCACTCTCTTCATAAATCCTCTTCCAATTTTCTGAATCATCTTTATATCCCTTCGTTATTTATTTATTCCCGCAAGAAATTTTTCAAGATACTCTTTTGTCAATGCTTTCAGTTCATTCCGTCTTTCTCTATCATATCCATCATCAAAACTCTTTTCCATCGCATCAATTACAGCTTCTATATGTAATTTCTCTTCCGGGAAGAAATTACCAGTTTTTCCAATCACTTCTGAAAATATCTGTAATTTTTCGCTCCAAATCAGTCCGACAACCGGTACATCCAGTGCGTATGCCGTAATACACGCATGAAGTCTCGCACCAAATACACATTTAAACTGTCGGATCATCTGCAAAAATTCCATCGTATTATTCGGAGCCGGCAGCATCTTATGCGGATTTTTACATTCCAATGCTTTTAACAGTTTATTTCCAAATGCCTGATCCGCCTTCATACCATTTGAAAATAATACCCAGTTCCATCCCTTTTCTTCAATAGATATAATTAACTTTTTATAGAAATTAAGCAACTCAAACTCTGATAAAGTATTCCCGTATGCCTGAAACACACGTCCTCTGATAATATTTATTCCAATTATATTATTATGACCTTTACGTTTCAATGAATAGCATTCCGGTACCCATAATGCCGGATCACCAACTCTTGCTGTCATAATATCAGGATTCTCAATATATAAGTTTTCCAAGGTATCTACGTCATCTCTTGTCGTAATTACTTTTACACAGTCTTTATTAATTGCAGCCTTTAATTTCTGACATCGTATATCATTCTCATCATATCCCTCTATTCCTACACCGTTCATCATAACAGGAATATTATTTTTCTCCGCTATTTTAATAATCTGTTCTACATAATAATTCAATCCCTGCGTACGGAACTTCAAGAATCCTCCACCAGCAAATACAATTGCATCCACCCCCTGCAGATCCTTGCGAAAACGTTTGTTGATTTTTAACCACCACATTAAATATTCATACTTATAACGAAACCGGCTATGATTCTCATAACTAAATAAATACGATGATAATTTTATCATCGCTTTTGATGCCATAACCTGAATTGCATCCAATTTACTAAATGTGTTCAGACGTGGATTCACATCAACTTCTACAATTGATACTTCCGGCTCAATCTGTCTAATAAGATATTGAGTTGCTTCACACAATATATTGTCCCCTGCATTTTTGATTGCATATAACCCAACAACTGCAATTTTTTTCATTCTATCCATTCCTCCATTTATCTAGCAACTCTATGATTCCGAGTCCATATATGCTTCATATTTATCCAATACTTCATCTGCATCACCAAACATCATGATCTTACCATCTTCCATCCACATTACTTTTTCACATAATCGTCTTAATGTACCAATACTATGTGAAACAATTACCACAGTTCGGTCTTCATCAGCTATTAATGATTTCATTTTTCTAAGACTCTTTTTCTTAAATCGCTGATCACCTACACTCAGCACCTCATCAATCAGCATAATGTCTGTTTCAAGTATTGCCGTAATGGAAAATGCCAATTTTGAGTACATACCACTTGAATATGTGCGCACCGGCATATCAATAAATTTTCCTAATCCTGCAAATTTTATAATTGCAGGCATCTTCTCTCTGACCTCTTGTTCAGAAAATCCTAGCAACATACCCGAAAGCATGATATTTTCCCTTCCAGATAACTCTTTCTGAAATCCCACACCAATTGCCAATAGAGATATTGAATTTCCATAAGTTTCTATCGTCCCCTCATCAGGTGAAAAAATACCTGCCAAAGCGCGCAGCAACGTAGATTTTCCACTTCCATTTTTGCCAATAATTCCCAATATCTGCCCTTTTGGTACTTCAAATGAAATACCTCTCACAGCCTCAAATGTTTCTCTTTTATTTTTTTTCAACTTGAGAAAATTTTTTTTAATCGAATAAGACCCCAAGCTCTTATACCTTATTCTTAAGTTTTCAACTTTAATTGCAATTTCATCCATACTTATATTACCTTCACATAACTGTTTTCATTCTTATATATCGTGTGGATACCTAACGCTGTCAAAACGATACCAATTCCAATCCAACTTACAATCCCAAGTAATTCTGGTCTTTCTCCATATAATAGACATTTTCTCATTGAGGATATCAAAAATGCCATTGGATTAAATTTTTCAAGAAACAACGCCAGTTCTGGGTGTTTTGCTCCTATACGATGTTCTATTGAGAACATGATACCCGTCAAATAAAAAATAAAACGCAATACTATATTTACCACATTTGCCAAATCTTCTACATAAACACCAAAATGTACAAGAATTGTCATCAAACCAAAATTAACAATCCACATACATATCAGTATTGGAATCGCATAAAAGACATTCCAACTAAGTGGTATCTGATAAAATATCATAAGAATAATCACAATTCCAAATGATACCAGCATCTTAAATCCGTTTACCATCATCTTAGATTCAATCAAAATAAACTTTGGAAGATATACCTTAGAAATAATAGATTTATTTTTCTTTACCATCCTGACACTATTTTTCATATTTTGATTAAAAAATGTCCATAAAGTCAAACCAACATAGATAAATGCTGTAAAATATTTTTCCCTTGCATCAAACACAAAGCCAAATATAAATGCATAGATCAACATCATGCAAAACGGTTCTAAAATCCACCATATCCAATTCAAATATGAACCTGCCACTTCTGCCTTTAGTTCCGCCTTAGCAGAGTATACAGCATATCTGTAATATTTCTCCATATCGTTAATAAAACGTTTCATCTCCACTACTCCACTTCATTTTGTGCCATACTCTGCATCAATCGTTTTGCCATATCATTCATATTCATTAACGGTTTCCATCCAAGAGTCGATATCTTATCCGAATTTAACCTTAAAACACTACTTGGTGCATATCCATATTTATTACTATCCTCTGGAATATCAAAAACAAGTTTTGAAGTTGAATTTTCACTCACACTTACAAATATTTCTGCCATTTCCCTAATACTGCAAAATGTATCCATATTGGCCACATTATATGCTTCGCCTTTGTTTCCATGTGTAAGTAATGTTAAAATTCCTGCAATCGCATCACTTATATAACAGTAACAATTTGCTTTTTCTCCCCTTGTATGCAATACAATATCTTTTTTTTCAATTACACTACGCGCAAATTGAGCAAACACACGGTTTTCATCTTTTGCAATGCCAGCTCCAAACGTCTGCGCAAGGCGTGCTATTTTTACATTTACATTATACTCACTTGCAAAAGCAGCACACAAACATTCTGACATTCGCTTTCCTTCTGAATAACTGCTACGTATTTCCAAAGGATTAATATACCCTAGATCAGTTTCTTTCACTTCCACCTGTTCTTTGGGCATTATCCCGTATACTTCCATGGATGAAAGATATACCATACTTTCCATTTTGCAACGCTCTGCAAATTGTAACATATTCCGTGTTCCCTGTATTGCAGTCATAATGGTCTCTACCGGCTGTTCCACCATCATCCTTGATGCAGTAACACTTGCTCCATGTATCAGATAATCCGCAATTATATTTTGGGGAACTGGTTCTAAAATATCTGTTACCACAAAAGCAAGTTGATCATTTGCCTCACCTGCAAAAATCGCTTTTGCTTTTTTTTCATTGCGTACAAACGCCAATACTTTTAAATTCAAATTATATTTTTTATCTGCAGCAAGCAATGCAAACACACACATTTTCCCTATCAGTCCAGTTGCACCAGTGACCGCTATCGTTTTTCCATGAAACTGTTTCCAATCTACGCTGTCTACATTTATAATATTCTGAACATCCTCATTCACAACTGTATCACACATTATTTTAAACATACCAATCCTCCCGATTCGTAAACTTTGGACAAAACAAACCTATATGTGAAACTTTTATTTTCTGTACTATTCTTCTTTATCACGCTTATAATAATTTATTTTAGATCTCATCTTATCTGTCAGTCCAAAACCGAACGCCTGCTCATTCTCTTTATAACTTAGAAGCGCACGAAACATATATACATCAACCGGTGTTGTCACCTTAATATTTCCTCTGTTTCCTTCCACTAAATAAGTACTTTTTCCAATTGTTTTCATAATTGTACAGGAATCTACAAGATTTGTATATTCAGGATTATCTTTCCTTACAATGTCATGTGCTTTAATAATATCATCCAGATAAAAGCTTTGCGGAGCCTGTGCAGTATAACACTCCTGTCTATGCGGCAGATTATCTACCGTCTTCCCCCCATCCTTGCTGATTAGAACTGTTTCATAACACAAATTAGACGTGATTGCACTTCCATGTTCTTTTACAGATGCAATATTCTTAGAAATCACATCATATCCGATAAAAGGTCTTACACCATCATGAATAAGTACGATGGAATCCCCCGGATTTTCTTCTTTTGCTTTTTTCAGAGCACGATATATTGAATCCTGAGCTGTTGCCCCACCGGATACAATTCCTGCAAGTTTATTAATATGGAATTCTGTTGCAAGTGCCCACACATATTCAATATATTCTTCTAACACCGCCAAATAAATTTTATCAATTTCATGATGTTCTTCAAATAAACTTAGTGTATGCACTAATATTGGTTTTCCATTGATCTCCAAAAACTGTTTAGGAACACCTGCCCCCATTCTTACACCGCTTCCACCAGCAAAAACAATCGCAATATTCATCTGTTTTCCTCCATCTGTTTATATATTATTATCTACATATACTCTCTATATATTTTACCACAGTTTCTGATGCTTCCCCTGTCTCACAGGATTTCAACATATCGTGATGTCTTCTGGCAATCCCATACCAGTCATATCGTTCCATATTACCTATGATATCATATAATTCATCCGATTTTACAGCGTAAGGGTATTGCCATTTGTCTATATCCTCATAAAAACCACGCATTTTCCTGTATCGTTCTAAATCTGGAACATATAAAAAACATGGCCGGTTCAAAAAAGAATAATCCCATATCGATGAAGAATAATCTGTGATAAGCATGTCTGCCGCCCCTAATAACTCCTGCATGTCCGGATACTCATTCACATCCTTCACATAACTGTTTTCCTGCATATCTCCATCCGTTTCATAGCGATGCAGCCGCTCCAAACATACCCATTCCTGTCCTGTTACTTTTTTAAGAAGTAAGACTGTTTTTTCTAGGTCAAGCTTTTCGTATGTTTCATTTTTCCGATATGTAGGCGCATACAATAAAATTTTCTTTTCTGAAGAAATGCCACACCCTTCTTCTACATTTTTTCTTGCCCTGTCCGTCTCTCCATTCACCAGAAAATCATTTCTCGGCATGCCGCAATGTAAAACTTTCCCCTTAAAATGAAATGCCCCACGTATTACATAACGACAAAATTCTTCACTACTGGTCACAAATATACCGGTATTTTTTCCTGCCAATGCATTTCTTTTATCAATCAGGTGTTTCAGATATCCTTCTCCCGTATCCAGTTTTTTATATGCGCCGCCACCATGCCATGTATTAATTACTGTCTGTTTTTTTCGGAATGTCACCCACGGGACATACGAACCATTTGTGATGACCACATTTGATGTTAACAAATAAAAAAAACATCTGATTGAAAAATGTGTCACCAGACGTACATTCTCATCCCTAAAAAACTGATATTTTTCCGGACATCTGACTGCCCATATTATTTCATAATTGTCTTTTGTCTGTTTTTTCAAACACTCATATATATATTTCGGATTGCAGGAATACTCCATATAATTACCGCCTGTAAGGCTGGTAAACATGATCCTGTTTTTCTTTATTCTAAAAATATGAAAGGGAAGAAAACACAGTTTTGCAATATATGCCACTAATATTTTCTTCCATTCTGCAATAATTTCTGCCATATTTATTTTTCCTTAAATGCTGACACACACAGCATATATTTCATACCGAAAATAATTTTATCACAAACCATAGGACACCGCAAGTACATCCCTCCCCTGCATCCTATAATCTCCTGATAACTGCTGCCCAGGTATTGACGCACACATAATACGCTGCTTTGAAGAAAGAGAACTTCTCCACGTTGCGGTATAATTTCCATTTTCCCCATACCGCATCTAATTTATTTCCAGAATAAGCTCCCTTATGACGGCAGTATATGGTAAGGATTTCGTCCAGACCATATGCCACAACTCCCGTTTTCATGATCTGCATCCAGGTGGCTGCATCTTCCAGCCTGACATTCTCGGGCATATAGATCAGTTCTGTATCGATCTGGTTACGGTCTAACACTGCCGTGCTCGGTGCGATCGTTGAACTTTTTAAGATCTCTTGGTAACCGACTCTTTCCGGTGCATGTGCGACCGTTCCGCTGCGGACGGCATTTGCATCCGCAAATTCGTAGCTGGTAAAGCTGAACGGATAATTTCCTTTTTTCATAAATGAAATCTGCTTTTCTAACTTTTGTGGCAGCCAGAAATCATCCGCATCCAAAAAGGCAATATATTGTCCCGATGCCTTACGGAGTGCAAGATTTCTCGCACCTGCGGGTCCCGAATTTTTTTCACAGTAAAAGCAGTGAATCCGCTCATCTGTATAACTTTTCATAATATCTCTGCTCTGATCGGTCGAACAGTCGTCTGCCAGCAGCAGCTCCCAGTTTTCATAGGTCTGTGCCAGGATACTGTCCACTGTCCTGTGCAAAAAGTTCTCTGCATTGTAAACCGGAACAATAATACTGACTTTTCCTTCATTATACATCTATCTCACACCTGCTTCTTATCGTTGTCTGCACTTTCATTACGCAATGCATTACTTTGATACTCATCTACACCTTCTGTCTTATCCTTTTTAAACAGGATCTTAACTGTCAGAAGGATCAGTTTCAGATCCAGCCAGAGTGAATAATTCTCGATATATTTAATATCCAGACGCACTTTATCATAAGGAGTCGTGCTGTATTTTCCATATACCTGTGCATATCCGGTCAGTCCGGCTTTGACTTTTGTGCGCAGTGCGAACTCCGGAACGACTTCCACATATTTATCTACAACCGTCTTCCACTCCGGTCTTGGTCCCACCAGAGACATTTCACCCTTTAAAATGTTAAACAGCTGCGGAAATTCATCAATTCTTAATTTACGAAGCCACCTTCCGACACGCGTAATACGCGCATCATTGCTGACTGTCACCTGCGTACCCATGCGGCTTGCATTGTTGACCATGGTACGGAATTTATATATCCTAAAAATCCTTCCGTACTGGGTTACACGCTCCTGCCTGAAAAATACAGGTCCCGGAGAATCCAGCTTTATCAATACCGCGACAATAAGCATCGGCAGTGCAAGTACGGCAAACATAATGGAAGCCACAATCACATCAAGTATTCGTTTTGCCCTAAACCACGCGCTGCGTTTTACCAGGATGTTGTAATATTTCCGGACCTCTTTTGTCCGCATTTTATCGGGAAGGTTTGTCCACTCTCTTAATTCCATAATCTGTTCCTATTCCGGGCGCCATTTACTGTGAACGGCTGCTGCCACCATTTATTATTTTACAAGGCTGCAAAATGTGTCAATCACATAATCTGCCTGTTCATCCGTCAGGCAGGTATGCAGCGGCAGTGTAA
>OHIR01000912.1_pt1 | contig 15989 bp, 9 predicted proteins | sample 1568301 | NCBI WGS metagenome assembly OHIR01 (sample SAMEA3879539, study PRJEB24766) | human gut metagenome | biome: human-associated habitat; feature: feces | place: USA | collected 1985/1987
AAACATGAAAATAGGAGATAAACACCTATGATTAATGTTTACCTCCTACTCGATTATATATACTACGCTGTTTATTATTCTGTTTCCTTCGCTTTTATGTTGTTTTGTCATCGAATGTAGCCGATAAGGCAGTTTTTCTTTTCTTATAAAATATGTTTGTATGCCAAAATGTCATTATTTGGGTTTGGCATTTGTTTTGTGATTTTATTAGCGAAATTAGTAATCAAAATAGATAAGAAAGGAGAATTAAATATATGAACTTTAACAACTTTACAATTAAATCGCAGGAGGCTGTCCAGCAAGCAGTGCAGTTGGTTACGCAGAATGGCCAACAGGCAATTGAGGCGGTTCATTTGTTGAAAGCTGTCATAATGACGGGCGAAAGCATTACGAACTTCCTCTTCCAGAAGCTGGGCGTAAATCAGCAGAATGTGATGAAGGTAGTAGATGCTCAGATTGCATCTTTGCCGAAGGTTTCGGGTGGAGAACCTTATTTATCGGGTGAGGCAAATGCCATATTGCAAAAAGCCATTGATTATTCATCGAAGATGGGCGACCAATATGTGTCGTTGGAACCGATTATCTTGGCTTTGTTTACAGAGAAAAGTACTGCTTCGCAGATATTAAAAGACGCAGGTGTTACGGAAAACGAATTACGTAAGGCAATAGAAGAACTTCGTAAGGGGAATAAAGTAACAAGCCAGTCTGCCGAAGATACCTATGAAGCATTAAGTAAGTATGCCATCAATTTGAATGAGCGGGCTCGTAGCGGTAAACTGGATCCGGTCATTGGTCGGGACGAAGAAATCCGTCGGGTACTTCAGATATTAAGTCGTCGTACGAAGAATAACCCGATCCTGATTGGTGAACCGGGTGTTGGTAAGACGGCTATTGCAGAAGGTTTGGCGCATCGAATCATCCGTGGTGATGTTCCCGAGAATTTGAAGTCAAAGCAAATCTATTCGTTGGATATGGGTGCTTTGATTGCCGGTGCTAAATACAAAGGCGAGTTTGAGGAACGTCTGAAAGCCGTCGTAAACGAAGTGATGAAGTCGGAAGGAGAAATCATCCTGTTTATTGATGAGATTCATACGTTGGTCGGTGCAGGAAAGGGAGAAGGCGCCATGGATGCTGCCAATATCTTGAAACCTGCTTTGGCTCGTGGTGATTTGAGAGCGATTGGTGCTACAACGTTGGATGAATACCAGAAGTATTTCGAGAAAGATAAAGCCTTGGAACGTCGTTTCCAGATTGTCATGGTTGATGAACCGGATGAGTTGGATGCTATTTCTATCCTGCGTGGATTGAAGGAAAAGTATGAAAACCATCATAAGGTCCGTATCAAGGATGATGCTATCATTGCGGCTGTTCAGTTATCAACCCGGTATATTTCGGATCGTTTCTTGCCGGATAAGGCAATCGACCTGATGGATGAAGCCGCAGCTCGTTTGCGTATGCAGATGAATTCGGTACCGGAAGCGCTGGACGAAGTTTCCCGTCGTATTAAACAGTTGGAGATTGAGCGGGAAGCTATCAAGCGGGAAGATGATAAACAGAAGTTGGAACAGTTGAATAAGGAGATCGCTGACCTGAAGGATGAAGAAACAAAGCAGAAGGCTCAGTGGGAAAGTGAGAAATCGCTGATCAACAAGATCCAACAAGATAAGATCGATATCGAGAACCTGAAGTTCGAAGCTGATAAGGCTGAACGTGAAGGCGATTACGGTAAAGTAGCAGAGATCCGTTACGGTAAGATCAAGGAAAAGGAAGCCGATATCAAAGACGTACAGGAAAAGTTGCATAATATGCAAGGTGGCGCTGCGATGATCAAGGAAGAGGTGGACAGCGATGATATCGCCGAAGTCGTTTCTCGTTGGACCGGTATTCCAATTACCAAGATGTTGCAGAGCGAAAAGGATAAACTGTTGCACTTGGAAGAGGAATTGCACAAGCGTGTCATTGGTCAGGACGAAGCTATTCACGCTATTGCAGATGCTGTTCGCCGGAGTCGTGCCGGATTACAAGATCCGAAGCGGCCGATTGGTTCGTTCATCTTCTTGGGAACAACCGGAGTTGGTAAGACGGAATTGGCAAAGGCCTTGGCGGATTATCTGTTCGACGATGAGAATATGATGACGCGTATTGATATGAGTGAATATCAAGAGAAATTCAGTGCCACTCGTTTGATCGGTGCGCCTCCGGGATACGTTGGATATGATGAAGGTGGTCAGTTGACGGAAGCTATCCGGCGGAAACCGTATTCGGTAGTCTTGTTTGATGAAATCGAAAAGGCTCATCCGGATGTATTCAATGTGCTGTTACAGGTACTTGATGATGGACGTATCACCGATTCGCAGGGCAGGACTGTGGACTTTAAAAACACGATCATTATTATGACGTCAAACCTTGGTTCGGCGCATCTGCTCGAAGGAATTGATGATAACGGAGATATCAATCCGGAGTGTGAAGAGGCAGTCATGAATGAACTGAGAGGACACTTCCGTCCGGAATTTTTGAACCGTCTCGATGAGATCATCATGTTCAAGCCACTCACAAAAGGCAATATCGGCAACATCATCAACCTTCTGATCACAGATCTCAACAAACGTCTTTCTGACCGTGAGATCACAGTGGAGCTGACAGATGCGGCAAAGCAGTATATCGTGGACAACGGATACGATCCGGTTTATGGTGCAAGACCGTTAAAGCGTTTCTTACAGAAACATGTGGAGACACTTTCTGCAAAACTGATTCTTGCGGATGAGGTGAGGGAAGGCGATACGATCCTGATTGACGTGGAAGGAGACCATCTGACTGCGCGCGTAAAGTGACAGATTGTGGATGGCAGCGAGAGAATCAGACAATGTGCCTGAAGAGATAATTGTATAGATACAAAATAGAAAAAGAAGGACTTTATCCCCAAAACGGATAGAGTCCTTTTTTCAATAGTTGTATTTTGAAGATGAAGGAACATGATGAGGAAGAAATCTGAAAAAATTCGTTTATTTGCTGTGTACTTTGCGCAGCAAAAGCGGCAGCTCCACGGTCAGCATGGCAATCCAGCCGGCAAGGTAGGAATACGGCAGCGCCTCAATGCCAAGATGCATTTTAAAGACGAGAGGTGCGGCGGCAAGCACGCGGATTCCCATATTTACAAAACTGCTGATAAGTGTGATCTTTAAATCGCCGATACCGCGGAAATACCCCTGGATCCCGTTTGTGACAGCCGGCAGTATATACATCAGGGAGATCAGATGCAGGTAGATAACACCGTGTCCGATGACTTCCTCATCTTTGATGAAGCAGAGCATAAATTCTCTTGCAAATAAAAAGCAGAGCGCAAACACGATCAGACCATAAATGATCTCAAGAATCATACCGCAGCGGAATCCCTCCCGCATGCGGTCTTTTTTTCCGGCACCTTTATTCTGTGCCATCAGGGCAGTCATGGCGTGCGCAATATTCTGTTCCGGCGTGTAGGCAAAATCATCGATTCTGTTTACGATGGCAAATGCGGCAGCAACCGAAACGCCCATGGTGTTGACGATCGCCTGGATCCCGAGTTTACCAAGCTGTACAGTTGCCTGCTGTAATGCGGATGTCCAGCCATAGGCGATCGTGCGCATTAAGAGCGAGCGGTCAAATACCAGCCATTTCTTTCCGAGCCGGAGCAGAGGTACTTTTTTCTGGATATAGATGATACAGAAAATGCAGCATAAGGCTTCGCTCAGCACGGTAGATACCGCGCAGCCGTTGCTGCCGGCTTTCAACACGACAACAAAAAACAGATCCCCTAAAATATTTAAAACGGCACTGATCATCAGAAAATAAAGAGGGGTATTGCTGTCACCGAGTGCACGCAGTGTGCTCGAAAAAAAGTTGTACAGAAAAGTAAAGACCAATCCTAAAAAGATGATCTGTAAGTATTCTGTTGTGAGGGATAGAATACTTACATCTGCCTGCATTAAGATCAGGATCGGCACTGCAAAAATAACACAGAGCACAGTCAATGTAACAGAAAAGACCACTCCTGAAAGCATGGTGGTGCTGATCTGGCGGTGCAGGGTATCATAGTCTTTGGCTCCATACTGCATTCCCATTAAAATGCTGGCACCCATGCACAGTCCGTTTAAAAACAGGATCATCAGAGTGGAAATCGGATTGCAGATGCCGACAGCGGCAAGTGCTTCTTTTCCGACAAAATGCCCGACAATGATACTGTCTACGGCATTGTAGGTAAGCTGGAACAGGTTGCCAAGCACGAGCGGGATCGTAAAGCGGATCAGGATCGGCATGATTTTTCCGGTGGTAAGATCTTTGGTCATAGTGGTAAAAGTCCTTTTATTTGTAAGATAAATTAGTTCAAAAAATATTTCAACTCTTCTGCGCGGGCTTCATAATCTGCAACTCCGAGATCATAAAGATCCTGTTCTAAGGCAGCATCCTTGGAAAAAGTACTAAGCGGCATATGGCGGCTTGGTGCAAAGATAAAAACATAGCCTTCTTTTTCTAGCCGGCAGGCAAGGTCGATGGATGCCTGATAATTAATATGCCGGTTGTCGATGCTTTGGATTGTTTTCGGATATTTATGCAGCATATGTTTATACAGCGGGCGGTGTGCCTCTGGTTTTTTTACGAAGTTCCTTGGATTTGAGAGGATAACGACCATTTTGGTACAGCCTTGTTCGATCGCATGGTGCAGCGGAATCGAATCGGCAACACCGCCGTCGTAATAGTAACGGTCCCCTACTTTTACAGGACGGCAGAAACCAGGCAGGGCGCAGCTTGCCATAACAGCACGGTAGTCGTCACGGACAATGTCGTATTTGGAAAAATAAGTTGCCCGCCCGGTTGCGGCATCGGTTGCAGGCATATAAAATTCAGCCGGATTTTCCATGACGGCAGAGTAATCAAGCGGATCTGCCCCATCGGAATTTGTCAGTGTCCCGTAAATATACTGCAGGCCAAATAAGTTTCCAGTATGTACTAAACTTCGTACGCTTAAGTAGCGCGGATCACTTAGATGTTCCGTATAAAAACGGAGATTACGTCCCCGTTGTCCTGCAAGATAAGACAGCGTATTTGCAGCACCCGCAGATACGCCGATGCAGTAGGAAAATGTGATATCATCGTCTAAAAATTTATCCAGAATGCCGGCACTGTATGCGCATTTCATACCACCGCCTTCTACTACAAGTCCTGTTTTCATAGTGTTCCTTTCTTTGTATTTTGAGAGGTGTCAAAATGAGCTCATGGACATTATACTTTATTTACTACAAATCGTTCAATACCAACATAAACAGATTTGCCGGTGTTTCTGTTTCACCGGATGGAAGTATGGAAAGAAAGGCTTGTCTGCTGTAAAATTCAACCGCAGTTTTTGCAGTACATGAATTTTATTGATAATTTACCAAAACGTTGTTGCTTTTTAAAATAGAGGATGATAATATAAAATTACCAAAACGTTTTTGTAACTGGACACATGAAAATAAATAAGAGAGAAGATACACAGGATGATATCGGAAAACTAAGAGCGAGAGAAAGTATGGAGGTGTAGAAATGTCATTAAAAGGACTTATTTTTGATCTGGACGGGGTGATCGTGTTTACAGATCAGTATCATTATAAAGCATGGAAACAGATGGCGGATGAGAAAGGTATTTACTTCGATCAGGAGATCAACAACCGGCTGCGCGGAGTGAGCCGTATGGATAGCCTGGAAATTATTCTGGAAAGATATGAGGGACATCCGTTAAGCGATGAGGAGAAACAGAAGATGGCGGAAGAGAAGAATGATATTTATAAAAAACTTTTAGAGCAGATGACACCGGCAGATGTCAGTGATGAAGTGAAAGAAACTTTAGATGAGCTGCATAGAAGGGGATATCTGCTTTCAATCGGATCATCAAGCAGGAATGCAAAATATATTCTTGAGAGAACAGGAATTATCGACAAATTCGATGTAATTTCGGATGGAACAAATATTAAAAAATCCAAACCAGATCCGGAAGTTTTCTTAAAAGCAGCAGAGTTTCTTAGCTTGAAGCCGGAAGAGTGCGGTGTTGTGGAAGATGCATATGCGGGAATTGATGCAGCAGTTTCCGGTCATATGACAGCAATTGCGATCGGCGATGCGGCAGGTTATGACAAAGCAGATTATAAGCTGTCTACATTTAAAGATTTACTGGACATTGCAAAATAAGAATTACAAGTAATATAAACAGGAAAAATATGGATGGAATTGCCTGCTTTGTAGTTGGAATATCATGATAAAATGTGATAAGATGGTTACAAATCACTGAAAAATGAAATGCAATGGGTGATCATATGGCGAAAGACAGAAAGTTATATCTGAATGAAAGAACGACGATACGTGATGTCGCACAGGAGGCAGGAGTATCACTGACTACGGTATCCCATGCACTGAACGGCTATAAAGATGTGAGTGAAAAGACCAGACAGAAAGTCATGGAGGTGGCAAGACGACTGGATTATATGCCGGATGAGGCTGGCCGCTCACTAAGAGGCATACAGAAGAAGACAATTGCACTGCTGCTTGCCGGGGAATTGCCGGAAGAAGATCCGAGCGGTATGATGTATGGACTTACGAGTGGAATTTATAAGATTGCCCAGAAAATGGAGTATGAATTTACGATTCTTACAATGCCGACAAACAAGCAGATAAAAATCAGTTTTGGGCAGATCTGCAAGAAAAAGAAACTGACTGGAATCATAGTTGACGGGCTCGCTATGGATATGCCGTACTATGAGCAGATTAAAAACAGTGAGATTCCCTGCGTCCTTGTGGATGTTGCGCTGGAAAGCGATCATGTATGTGAGGTTTCCGTTGATAATGAGAAAGCATCTTTTGAAGAAGTAGAGCATCTTATTGAGAATGGATGCCGTAATATTGCAATGCTTTCCGGTAAGAAGACAGCACAGGTGTCAGAACGCAGAGAGTGTGGATACAGGCGTGCATTAGAGAAACACGGACTCCATATCCGGGAAGAATGGATCGAGGACTGTCTGTTTGAGCAGAAAATAGCTGTTCAAAAGTCAATAGAATTAAAAAAAAGTTATCCGGAGATTGATGCTTTTTTTTGTGTGAGTGACGGCATTGCGATTGGAGCAATTGAAGGCATGGGACAGCTTGGAGTACGGGTGCCGGATGATGTAGCAATAGCAGGGTTTGATGATTATACGGTTTCACAGTATATTCACGGAGGGATTACATCGATTAAGCAGTATCCTTACAAAATGGGCGTAGCGTGTGCGAATACGGTCATCAGCATGATTGAAGGAAACCGTGTACCAGACTGGATACCCATGGAATATAAACTTATGAAACGCGCATCAACAAAGAAATGAACTTGTGAAAATTATATAAAAGTAAACAATAAAATTCGTGAAACATGATGAAAAAACAAAAAAATGTACAAAAGACTTGAAAACCAAAACGTTTTGGGATATGATTCGTTTATCAGTTACCAAAACGTTTTAGTTTTTTACTTTATACTAATGTTTCAGGAGGAATACATATGAAGAAAAGATTTGTATCTATTTTACTTGTGGCAGCAATGACAGCTTCCCTTGCAGCATGCGGTGGCTCAAACGGCGGTGATAACAGTGCGTCGGCAACCGAAAAGGGAGGAAAGACAGAGAGTGCATCTGACGGTGGTGAGATCACACTTACAATCCCGACCTTCTTCGTAGGAGAAAATGTTGGCGCTGTATATTTTGAACCTGCCGTTGAGAGATTTAATGAGGCAAACAAAGGAAAATATCATATTGAATTAGAAGAAGTCGTTGAGGCATCTTATACAGACAAGATCAGCCAGCTGGCACAGTCTGATTCACTTCCGGCACTGATCCAGACACCTAACATAGAATGGATCAAGACAGCAATGATCCCGGGAAAACTGTATTACCCGATGAACGATTTTCTGGATGAACATCCGGAGATCAAAGAGCTTTGCGTAGATGCTTCTTTGGAATATTGTACACAGGAGAACGGTGATATCATCAGTGTGCCGGCGATCACACTTTCTAACACAGGTTTATACTATAACTCAGCACTGTACTCACCGGAGAAAACAGTTTCATCCATGACAATGGATGAATTTATCAGTTCTCTTGGTGACAACAAATTTGCGTTCCAGACAGTTGACAATGCATGGACATCAGCAATGTTATTAACGGCATTGATCGCAAATGAAGATGGCGGTAAAGAATGGCTTCGATCGAATGAAGGAACCAAATGCTACGATTACACAGAGCCGGCATTCGTAAATGCTGTAACAAAATTAACAGAGATCTGGAAAACAAATGCATCCGCTAATGCAGTTGGTGCAGCATATGCAGACGCAGCCAATGCATTCATGTCTGATCAGGCAGCCGTTATCTGCAATGGCTCCTGGATGAACTCCGAATTCGTGGACAGTGCTTCTGATAACTGGTCTAATGGATTTAACGGAGCGGATGTAAAAGCGGATTATTATCCTGGCAATGTGTCAATCTGTGATACAAAAGTATTTGGCAGATGGACGCTTACCAATGGTGGTACGGATGAAGAGAGAGAATGTGCAGAAGCATTTCTTGCATTTATTTATTCAAAAGATGAGTTAGAGACATTTGCACTTACAGAGGGATGCCAGATACCGAATCTTACCTATAGCGATGAATTTCTTTCGAAGTTAGATGAAAAACCATTGGTAAAACAGCAGACCGAGTTACTGACATCTGATACAAATATCGTTCCTAATGTATTAACTATTATGCCTGATTCCGTATCAAGCAGTGTATTTGGAACCAATCTTGTGCAGTTAGTAAATGGACAGATCACTCCGGAAGAGTTCTGTGAGACTCTTACAACAAAAGCCGCTGAAGCTGGTGACAAATAATCAATGAAATCATGGAGGGGGAGTCATTTACGGACAAATTGATTCCCCCTTTTCTTTCAGAAGATTGCCTTCTGGATGCGGAATTTATCTGAAAATAATGAATATTTCTGAAAGGAAAGGGAATATTATGACAAAAAAGAAAAAATATGGAAAAGTACAGGTTAAAAATTTTAAATGGATTTACGCATTCCTTCTTCCGACAATCATTATATTTGTGATGTTTTATGTACAGCCGATCGTTGTGATGCTTACAACATCATTTACAAAATGGGATGGATTTAATGATCCTGCTTTTAATGGGATCAGTAACTATATAAAACTCTTTACCAACAGTGCTTCTGCAGCATCGATCAAAAACCTGATTTTATGGTCGGTTATTGCAATGACGTTCCATGTAGGATTTGGTGTGCTCACAGCATTTGTTTTATATCTGAAACCTCACGGATGGAAATTCACACGTTCTGTATTTATGATACCAAATATTATTTCAGCAGCAGCGTGGGCATTGATCTACCGGTTTATTTTCAATGACCAGATGGGTGTTTTAAACTCAGTGATACGTGTATTTGATAAAGATTTTTCGGTGCAGTGGTTCTACCAGAGTCCATATGCATTCTGGGCAGTTACCCTTACGTGGCTGTTTTATGCAGTTATTGTCACATTGATTGTATTGAATGATTTAATGGCGATTCCAAAAGAACTGATCGAAGCAGCAAAACTTGACGGAGCGAATGGATGGCAGCTGATCCGTTTCGTGGAACTTCCACTTTGCCGGATCTCCATAGGAACCGGAATGTTATGTTCTATCACATCACGTATCTCCATGTATGAAGCGATCGCACTTACGACAGCCGGAGGACCTGGTGATGATACGATGAGTTTATCTGTACTGCTGGTACGTGCGATCACAGATTACAACTACGGATTTGCCAATGCGATCGGTGTGATCATGTTCCTGATCGGTTTACTGGTTATGTACATTGTAACAAAGGCATTCCGTATGAATGATTCAATCTACTAGGAGGAACAATCATGAATGTGATAAAAAAAATATTAACAAATATCCTGATTTATGGAACAGAATTCATTGTTATTATGCTGAGTGTATTCCCAATCGTATGGGTGGCATTATCCTCCTTTAAAACGAATGCACAGATTCTGGAGGGACCATTTACACTGCCAACAGGTATTACAACAGCAAAAGAGGCATACACATATCTGTTCCAGAAATATGATTTCTTTAGTTATTTTGGCAATTCGCTGATGATATCGCTGATATCTACGGTAATATCCCTGGTCTGTTTTGCAATGGCGGCCTATGTATTGGCGAAATATGAGTTCCCGGGAAGAAATCTTATTTTTGCACTATTTACAATTACAATGCTTGTTCCGGGTCATGCAAAAGCACAGCCGATTTTTTCACTGATCAATTCCATGCATCTGTATGATACCAAAACAGGTTTGATCCTTGTATATCTGGGAAGCGGTATTGCAATGTCAATTTTCATTTTGAAATCGGCATTTATGGGAGTTCCAAAAGAATTGGATGAGGCTGCTACGATTGATGGTGCAGGGTTTTTCCGTACATTTTTTATGATCAATCTTCCACTTGCAAAATCAGGTCTCTCTACCGCTGGAATTTTAATGTTTCTCGGCAATTGGAATGAATATTTCTATGCAGCACTTCTTACATCATCAGAGAAGAACAGGACGCTGCCGGTTGCATTACAGTTTTTTAACCAGTCATTATCGTACGATTACACGAAAATGTTTGCGGCACTCACACTCGTAGTGGTTCCGGCGATCATTGTATATTGCTTTGCACAGGAGCAGGTACAGGAATCTGTTGCTGCATCCGGAATTAAAGGTTAATAAAGGAGAATGAAGCTATGCCAGTTATGAATTACAGAAAAGGGACAGAAAAAGAAAAAAGCTGGATTATTGAAGAAACCAGTTTCAATGAGAAATATACAGGAAAATGTGAATCTGTTTTCACACAGGGAAATGGATATTTAGGACTCCGCAATTCTCTCGAAGAACAATATGTGAATACCGTAAGGGGTATGTTTATTACAGGAACATTCAATAAAGCAAGTAAAGATGAAGTAACAGAACTGCCGAATGTTTCGGATATTGTGAACATGGAGATCGAACTCAATGGGGAACGTTTTTCCATGAATGAGAACAATATAAAAGAGTATTCAAGAACATTAAACCTTTATACAGGAGAAACCTGCCGCAACGTTTTATGGAAAGGGAAAAATGGAGATATCGTACATCTTTCTTTCCACCGTTTTGTATCTTATGAAAATGTGCATGTGATCGGTGCATATGTTGAAATCAAACCGGTAAACTGCGAGATGAAAGTAAAAGTTGTAAGCGGAATTGATGCACAGGTAACAAACCATGGGGCACAGCATCTCACAGAATTTTCCAAGCGTGCATTTGAAGAAAAATTTCTTCAAATGGGTATGGTCACGACAGAATCGGCAGTTTCAATTGCAGTCAGCACCGTACATAAAGTATTCCAGAGCGGAAAGTATACAGAAGATGCGGCATCTAAGATCATTGATGATCGAAGAAAAATCCACGCTGAAATTCAGCTTGTCATTCCACAGGGAGAGACTGCAAGAGTGGAAAAGATCTCAACAGTCCATTCCAGCAGAGATCTGGAGTATGTGGCATCAGGGAAAGAGCCGGAAGGAGAGAATGTCTGCAGGGATGGTCTTGATAATTTAAAAGAAGCAGAAGAAAAAGGCTATGAAACCCTTTTGGTGGAAAGTAAAAAAGTTTGGGAGAAAATCTGGGAGAAACAGGATATTCAGATTGATAGTAAAGAAGATGATGCACAGATAGCGGTGCGTTTTGCACTTTATCATCTTCAGATCATGGTACGCAGGGAAGATAACCGGGTTGGTATTGGCGCAAAGGCACTTAGTGGAGAAGGATATAAAGGACATTCTTTCTGGGATACAGAGACATTTATTTTTCCATATTTCCAGATGGCAGAACCGGAGACGGCAAGAACTCTTCTGGAATTCCGTTATAAGGGACTGTACGGTGCAAGAAAGAAAGCAATCGAAAATGGTTACAAAGGAGCCATGTACCCGTGGGAAGCGGCATGGGTCAGTGATGGTGAAGTTACACCGTATGTGACCGGTGTCAATGTTCATACCGGAGAGCCGATGATCTGTTTAACCGGAGTGATCGAGCAGCACATTACGTCTGATATTATTTTTGCACTGTGGCAGTATTATGCTGCAACAGATGATCAGGACTTCATGGATAGATATGGCTATGAGATGACGATCGAGACTGCCAGATTCTGGAACAGCCGTCTGGAGTGGATTGAAGAAAACAACAGATATGAAATCCGTGATGTTATAGGACCGGATGAGTACAAAGAACATGTGGATAATAATGCATATACGAATTATATGGCACATGAAAATATGAGACTTGCAGCACAGGTAATTGCATGCATCCGTGATGAGAAGAAAGATATCTACGGGAAAATGCAGAAATTAATGCAGGAAGAGGGTACATCATTAGAACAGTTAGAGGAAGAACTGAAAGATAAAATGAAGAAACTTTATCTGCCGCAGCCGGATGAAAAAACAGGAATTATTCCTCAGTTTGACGGATACTTTGATCTAAAAGAAATAGATCTTTCTGTGTATAAGAATGCTTCTGTTGTGGGAACGATCTTTCATGATTATTCAGGGGAAGATGTACAGGGAATGCAGGCAGGTAAACAGGCTGATATTGTAGAACTGCTGTATCAGATGGAAGATATCACGACACCGGATAATAAGGCAAAGAACTATGTATACTATGAAGCAAGAACACTGCATGATTCATCTCTTTCCAAGGCAATCCACAGTATCACTGCATGTGACCTTGGTATGGAGCAAGAGGCTTATGAAATGTTCATGAGTGCTGCACTTACCGATCTTGGACAGGAGATGAAATCCTCTGATGCAGGAATCCACAGTGCAAATATGGGAGGTGTATGGCAGGATGTGGTAATGGGATTCGGTGGAATAAGAATCCGTGACGGTCATCTCCGTATTGCTCCAAATTGTCCAAAACAGTGGGAGAAGTTTACATATCCTCTTTACTGGAAAGGAAACGAACTTCATATCACAGTCTGCAAAGATGGTGTGGAAGTTATAAACGAAGGGGAAGATTTCGAGGCAGAGATCATGGATCAGAGAGTAACTGTCAGCAAAGGAAAAAATGAATTTCGGGCATAAGAGCATAGGAGAGAAAAATGCTGCAGAATGATGGAAAGTTTGTAAAGGTATTAAACCGGATCGCAGATCTGGTTGGATTAAATCTTTTAGCAATCCTCTTTTGTATTCCGATCGTTACGATAGGGGCATCCATAACAGCCGTTTATGGATGCATCTTTCGCATACAGGAGAAAAAAGAAGGATATCTGATAAAGGATTTTTGGAAGTTGTTTAAAGCAAGTTTCAGGTCATCTACGATCATTTATCTTGTGGGTGTACTGGTGATTGCAATGCTATATCTGGATTATCATATTTTTGCTGCAGACAGAACGATGAATGCTTTACAGATACTTGTGATCGCAGCCGGGATCATAGTAGCAGAGATTTTTACTTACGCGTTTCCAATGGAATCTTACTTTGAGAATACTGTGAAAGCAACTGTGAGGAATGCCGTATTGCTCGGAATCTCGAATATTCCATATACATTGCTTATGCTGGGTTTGAATATCCTTCCATTTTTTATTATTTCAAAAATTCCAATCGCATTTGGCATCTGGTTTCTGACCGGTATCTCAGGAATTGCGTGGATCAACAGTTTTTTCTTAAAGAAGATTTTTCAAAATGTAAAAATACGAAAGGATGTGTAATAGACGATGAAACAGCAGTTCATATGTGAAAGAAGACCAAAAGCAGATCCGCGGAATATTGTTCTTGGAAAAAATTACCGTATTACATTTCTGACGGACAGGCTGGTCAGATTTGAATATAATGAATCCGGTGCATTTGTGGATGAGGCTTCGCAGGTAATATGGTACAGGGATTTAGAAGAGGTTCCTTTTGAGATAAAGCAGAAAAATAACTTTCTGGAGATTCAGACAAAAAGCATACGGATACGCTATGATGAGAGAGCATTTGATGAGAGCATCCTGAGTGTGAAGCTGAGAAAACCAGACAATGGATGTGATCTGGAATGGTATTATGGAAAAAAAGAGGATCGTAATCTTTTCGGAACTGCCCGTACGCTCGATGAAGCAGACGGCAGGATCAGACTGGAAAAAGGAATTCTTTCCAGGGATGGATTTGCAGTATTAGACGATTCAAAAACGATTTTACTTACCGAGGATGGCTGGATCAAAGAGAGAAAACATGGAGGAGAGGATTTCTATCTGTTTGCCTATGGTCATGATTACCGGGGTGCGGTAAAAGATTTTTTTAGGGTTACCGGCCGTGTCCCAATGCTTCCAAAATATGCACTTGGAAATTGGTGGAGCAGATATTACGAGTATTCACAGGATGAGTATCAGAGACTGATGGATCGTTTCTTAGCGGAGAAAATCCCGTTTTCGGTGGCAGTCATTGACATGGACTGGCATATCACAGATATTGACAAGAAGTATGGTTCCGGCTGGACCGGTTATACATGGAACAGAGATCTGTTTCCGGATCCGGTGAGTTTTATGGATAATCTGCATGACAGGGGAATGAAAGTGACTTTAAATGTGCATCCGGCACTCGGTATCCGGGAATGCGAAAGTATGTATAAAGAAATGGCAGAGGCAATGGGAATGGATCCGGCAGCCGGAGAACCGGTTGAATTCGATATTACAGATCCGGAGTTTCTGGAAAATTATTTTGAGATCGTACATCATCCGCTTGAGGAAGAGGGGGTTGATTTCTGGTGGCTGGACTGGCAGCAGGGTGGACATACGGCAGTGAAAGAGTTAGATCCGCTTTGGATGCTGAATCATTACCATTATCTTGACAGTGGACGGGATGGAAAAAGAAAAATGACATTTTCACGTTATGCAGGTCCTGGTTCTCACAGATATCCGGTAGGTTTTTCCGGGGATACAGTTGTAACGTGGGAGTCCCTTGATTTCCAGCCTTATTTTACAGCAACGGCATCAAATATTGGATATGGATGGTGGAGTCATGATATAGGCGGACATATGCTTGGAATCCGGTCAGATGTTATGGAGGCACGCTGGTATGAGTTAGGGACATTTTCCCCGATCAACAGGCTGCACAGTACAAAAATGTCGTTCAGTGGAAAAGAACCATGGAATTTCAGACCGGAAGTAGAACATGCGATGGGAGAATCCCTGCGCTTAAGACACCAGTTACTGCCTTATCTTTACACAATGAACTATCTGGCATACAAAGAATACCGCCCGGTCATTGCACCAATGTATTACGATTATCCGGAAAAGGAACAGGCATATCCGGTTCAGGATCATTCTTTTGTTGAGGGAGTAAGCAACAACCAGTATCTTTTTGGAACAGATATGATTGTTGCACCGATTACAAGTGACCAGATAGCGAGTTTAAATCAGGGAAAAGTAAAAGCGTGGATACCGGAAGGCTGTTACCACGATTTCTTTACCGGATTGATCTATAAAGGTGAGAAAGTAATGTGGATGTTCCGCGGCATTAACAGTATTCCGGTGCTTGTAAAAGCAGGGGGCATCATTCCAATGCAGAAAGAGCTGTTTGGAAAAGATTTTCTGAAAAATCCGGAAGAACTTATCATAAGAGTCTATGGCGGAGCGGATGGCAATTATACACATTATGAGGATGACGGTGAAACCGAGGATTATAAAGATGGCAGGAGCTGTTGCTTTACATCCATGCATTTTGACTGGGAAAGAGGGGCGTTCACAATCGAAGGGGCAGCCGGACAGACAGATCTGATCCCGGAATTCCGGGATTATACAGTGGAACTGTGTGGAGTGAAAGAGGCAGTGCCTAAAGTATACATAAGTGGAAAAGAAATCAAAATAACGTATGAATATCAGTGGAAGAAGGGATGTATCAGAATCCACATTCCGAAAGTGTCAGTGGATGAAAAAGTGGAA
>OHIR01000920.1_pt1 | contig 15858 bp, 10 predicted proteins | sample 1568301 | NCBI WGS metagenome assembly OHIR01 (sample SAMEA3879539, study PRJEB24766) | human gut metagenome | biome: human-associated habitat; feature: feces | place: USA | collected 1985/1987
GATTCTCTCCCGCCATAGAGATCACCGTATTACAACTCTTAATCCAGCCATAATAATAAGTCCAAGGAACTTGGGATACGGCATACTGCGGACCCAGTCCAGTACCACAACCATACCAAGTGGTGTACCATTCCGATCCTGTATCTTCAACGGTAATATCTTGTCCCATCACATCTCTTTGAAGGAAAAATGATGGATATCCAAAGTCATACGGATACTGGCTACTCCCACTATATGTAAATGAACCTGCCAACGAATTTGTAATTGCAGCCACGAAATTACTAAACGCACCGGGAGCATTATTTGCCTGATCTTCTGTCACACTCGAACTTTGAGGATCAATTTCCTTGATACAGCCACTCATCAACAACAAGCCAGCAGCTGCCCATGTAAATATTTTTACTTTATTTTTCATATTCATTTCTTACTTTTAGATTTAGAATGTCAATTGAAGTCCACCCATTACTGTACGAACCGGAGAATATACATTCACAGAAGCATTTTCCGAATAAGAATAACGAGGATCCAAACCTTTACGAGCAGACCAGAAACAAAGGTTTTCGCCCGAAGCATAGACACGCAGTTTGCTAACACCTAACGTTGAAAGCCATTTCTTAGGCAAAGTATAACCAACGGTAAATGACTGGAAGTTCAGATAACTGGCACTTGTCAACCAACGGTTGGAAGTTCCTGCCGTATATTGGTCTCCATATTGCATACGTGGAATGTCGTTGTTCGGATTGGTTTCTGTCCAAGCCTTCAATGCATCCACATGAATAGCACTACCTGCACCTCCAGCATCCGCTATATTCGACATCAAACCAGCATATTGAGTATCATAAATCTTTCCACCCAACTGATAATCGAATGTCAACGATACATCAACTCCATGTAAGGACAAAGATGTTCCAAATCCACCATACACTTTCGGAAGCAGACTTCCTTGTTCATACTTGGTTGCATTATTTAAGTTAGTTGTAGTCGCATCACGATTTGTACCAGGACGATTCGTTACACCTTCTCCTAATTCACTATCTACATAATAAAGGGCTTCCCCCTGCTCATTGACTCCTGCATATTCGGCACGGAAAGAGTTATAGATAGAGCCGCCTTCCTTATACCAGATACCGCCATCGATAAATCCTCCAAAATCTGTTGTCTTAGATTCTGGCAATTTCAAGATCTTATCTTTATTATGCGCCAAGTTCATTTGAATGCTCCAGTCGATATCTTTTGTACGGATCAACGCTCCTTGCAGACTCAATTCAACACCCGAATTACGAATATCGCCCACATTACCATAATATCCACGAGATCCAGCCGATTCAGGAACTGAAAGCCAGAACAACAAATCGGTCGTTTTCTTATTATAATAGTCAAAACTACCGGTCAAACGACTGTCGAACAAATCAAACTCAACGCCAACATTGGTATTGGTTGTCGTTTCCCATGTTATATCCGGATTACCAATACGCCAGAATGAAGCCGACATGGAAGAACCTGATGACGGTGTCAGCGTGTACATATCCGTATAAGCGAAATCTTCAATGTTGTCATTACCTTGCTGACCCACCGAAAGTTTCAGCTTCAATTGGTTTACCCAATCGGCTTGGAAGAATTCCTCTTTATTAATCAACCAGGCACCACCGACAGACCAGAAATTACCCCAGCGGTTTTCTTTCGCAAAACGAGAAGAAGCATCACGACGATAAGATGCAGATGCAAAGTATTTCTCATCATAATTATACTGAGCGTTCGCGAAATAACCTTCTACATTATATTCCGTTGTATAAGAAGTTGAACTGACCGGTTTAGCAGCTCCGTTGATTTCAGGTATTTCCGGGGAGAACAAACCTTGGGCATAAGCTGTCAGGTAAGTCGACTTCGTATCATAATATTCATGACCCACCATAACATTGACATGATGTTTATCAAACTGTTCAAAATAAGTCAACGTCTGTACATGATTCTGACGGATAGTATTGGTCTGAGCCTTATCGATCTGACCGTTTACAGATACCTTCGGGCCATAAAGAGCCGTCTGAAGCCAAGATTCTCCTGTATTTCCCCAGTCAATCGAACTGGTTGCATTTGCCTTCAAGAAATCAGTAAAATTCACATCCAAAGTAAATATACCATTCAGCTTATTTCCCTTTGAAATTGTTTCGTTATACCGGTTTGCGCCTAATGGGTTACCAGTTGCCAAAAAAGGACGTTGTGCTCCTGGATAGTTCGTTGCGGCTACACCATAGTCGTACTGCGGATTACCGTGTTCATCAATACGGATCTGAGGATTTCCATTCTGATCCAACACACGTACATAAATCGGATAAATCGGGGCAATACGTGATGTATAATACATCAAGTTAGTAGAAGTCCAATCCGTACTCAAGTTCGGATTCGATTCTGTTTGTGAATTCACATAACCCACATTAGCACCCAATTTCAACCATTTCTTTGCCTGATAATCAGCTTTAATACGAGCCGAGAAGCGTTTGTATCCGGAGTACTCGATGATACCGTCTTCATCCAGATAGCCCGCACTTGCATAGAACGAGCCTTTGTCATTAGCTCCGTTTATGCTGACGGTATATTCCTGACGAAGAGCCGTATGATAAGCAGCATCCCGCCAGTTATCATTAATCATATAATAAGTTTCTCCATTTGCTTCGTAGGCACGACCTAAAGTAGCATTTGGATTCAACCGTCCATCTATACCGATTAACTGCTGACCGTTGGGAACAGTATATATATTATAAACCAAATGATTCAACATCATTGAGTTCGCATTCACGTTAGCGGTTGCCGCATCTTGCCCTTGAGCCATATAATACCGGTTATATTGTGAATAGACCGTTTCATAATATCTGCCCGGATCATCAATCGTTTCATAATCCTGGATGGCACGGCTATTGGCACCCCATTTTACATCCACATTGATTTGTGCCTTCTTATTCGCTCCAGTCTTTGTCGTTACCAGAATAACACCGGCAGCACCACGAGCTCCATACAAAGCAGCTGAAGCAGCATCCTTCAATACAGTTACAGATTCAATATCATCCTGAGGTATATTACTCAAAGAAGCACTATAAGGAGCACCGTCTACAATAATCAACGGATCTGTATTTGCATACATAGAGGCAATACCACGGATCTTAATATTACCCTGACTGGCACCCGGAGCTCCAGATCCACCACGAAGCTGCAAACCCGGTGTAGAACCTACCAAAGCATTTGCCACGTTGGTTGCCACATGTTTTGACAAGTCTTCCGAACTAACGACAGAAGCAGCACCGGTAAAAGAAGATTTCTTCTGCGTACCGAATGCAACTACCATAACTTCATCCAACAACTCACTATCCGATTTCAGGACAATCTTCATGATTCCATTTTTAATGGTAACCTCTTGTCCTTCCATTCCCACATAAGAAACTTGTAACACTTTTGCTGAGTTGGGTAAGTTTGGAATTGTGAACTTACCATCCATATCTGTTACAGTACCTTGTGTTGTTCCTTTTACTAATACAGAAGCTCCAATAATTGGTTCACCTGATTCTTCGGAGATAACAATACCCGAAACAGACTGGTTTTGTGCCCATGCTGACCCTATACTTAAGGCAATACATGTTAATGGCATGAGTAACCTTTCCTTCATATCCCTCTTTTTTTGATTAATTAACGTTTATATTCTTGCTATATTTTATCATTTATAGTGTAGCACCTCTTAGTAAGAGAGAAGCATCATTTTGCAAACTTATGTATTTTTGAATAAAAAAGCAATAACAAAGCGAATATTTTTCTTAATATATAATATTTATATTGTTTAATAAAAAACACTTCTATAAAAATACACGTACCGATATCCATAAATAACCATTAATATACAAGTATTTATAAATAATTAATCTCTCTTACTAAGAGATAAACATTGAATTATTTTTTAAAAATAAAGCGATTAAACAAGCCTTTATTTAATATAAAGAAAGACTACGCATAATATTTATACAAAAAATGTAGAAATTACTCTTTATCCAACTTAAATAGACCTCCTCTTTATACTTCTGTCTATTCAATAGACAATACCTATTTGTAATAAAAGTCAAATTAAACGAACCCTAAAGGTAAATTCCACCACTTTTTTTTCGTTCCACGGCTGTGAAACGATCGTATCACCCTTGTGGAACGATCGTCCCACAGTCGTGAAATGATCGTCCCACCTGGGTGAAACGATAAAAATATCATATCAAACGGATTTAGTAATACTATTTTATGGATTTGGTTGACTTAAAATCTCTTTATAAATAAAAGGGGTTGACTCTATTGGGATTATTCACCTTACTGGTTGTCTTTTCCGCTTATCGGGGAAAGAATACGAAGAACTTCTACTCCGTCGTTCTTTGATTACAACAGAGACTTCATGACCTAAAACAAAAATATCGGAAAGAAAAACAAAAGACAGCCGTTTCCTGGAACAGAATTAACGGATAACGACTTTACGGACAGTTTCGCCAATACGAATAATGTAATAACCTTTTGGTATATTGACAGGATATTCTCCGTCGGAAGAAGTAAGTTTGATTTCTTTTACTTTAATACCGACTACACTATATATTTCCAATACGCTGCCGGTAGGAGCATTTTTGACTTTAATGCAACTGTCGTAGGCTGAGATTTCAACAGACTTTGGTTCCGTCTGATGGATGGCAGGGACAAAAGAAGCAGCGTCCTCCGCATACGCTGATGGGAGAATCATCGCTGCCCATAGGATAATTCCACAAATAGTTTTCATACTCCTGCCTTAATTTCGTACAAATGTACGAAGTTTTAGGTAATTATCACAAGATTATTCTGTCATTTTTCCTACGATCAGCCGAAATCCAGTATCTTTGAATCATAATTCATTCAATGTATGAACTTCTATACGCAACTGACATACGCAAAGCCGTCTTTTCTGTTTTCTTATAAAAACCCGATCCTGCTGATCGGATCTTGTTTTGTTGAGAATATCGGAACACGAATGACGGATTTAAAGTTCCAAACCGACGTCAATCCTTTCGGTACACTCTATAACCCGGCTTCCATCAGTCATGCCCTCCGACGCCTGATACAAGCTGAACTGTATCAGGAAAAAGACTTGTTTGTATCCGGAGGTTTATTCCATAGCTTTGACCATCACAGTCGTTTTTCGGCATTGACGGCCGAAGCCTGTTTGAATCAGATTAATACCCGACTGGAATCTTCGGCTCGTTTTCTCCGGCAATGCCAGCGATTGATTGTCACCTGGGGAACTTCTTGGGTTTATCGGGAAAATGAGAGCGGCACGATAGTGGGCAATTGCCATAAACTGCCCGAGCGGTATTTTATCCGCCAGCGCCTTACGGTTGAAGAGATAGTAGATGACTGGAAATCCCTGCTACAAGAACTGAAAGACATCAATCCGGAGTTGAAAATTCTTTTCACAGTCAGTCCGATTCGCCACTGGAAAGACGGAGCTCACGGGAACCAGCTCAGTAAAGCTGCCTTGTTACTTGCCATCGACGAACTGAACAGTTTGTTTCCCGAGCAAACAAGCTATTTCCCGTCGTACGAAATCATGATGGATGAACTGCGCGATTATCGTTTCTATGCCGACGATATGTTGCATCCTTCGGTTCAGGCTATTGATTATATTTGGGAACAATTCGTAACCAACGAACTGGATGCAGAAAGTCAAAACATCCTAAAGGATTGTCTGGAAATACAGAAAGCCATGGCGCACAAACCTTTCAATCCAGACAGCGAAGCCTACCGGAAATTTATTCTTCAAACTTTGTTAAAGATTGACCGACTTAACGAGAAAATGACTTTCTTTGACTACTCAAAAGAGCGGAATATTTTAAAGACTAAATTGAAGTAAGAGATGGAATACGCAATACAAGACGTAGCCCAGATTATCGGGGCAAGAACAAAGGCGTTACATGATTGCACGATTAGTATATTACTAACAGACAGTCGGCGGTTATCATTTCCTGAGACGAGTCTGTTTTTTGCGTTAGCGACAAAGACAAACGACGGACATCGGTATGTACAAGACTTGTATAAGCTCCGTGTCAGAAACTTTGTAGTCAGCAAAATGCTACCCGAGTTCGAACAAATGGAAGAAGCCAACTTTCTGTTGGTAAAAGATGTGTTGGCAGCCTTGCAGAAACTGGTGGCATATCACCGCAAACGCTTCCAGATCCCGGTCATCGGTATTACGGGAAGTAACGGAAAGACCGTAGTCAAAGAATTTCTGTATCAATTACTGCACAACGAATTTGATATCGTCCGTTCTCCCCGCAGCTATAATTCACAAATTGGTGTGCCGCTTTCCGTTTGGGAAATGAACGAAAAGAATACGTTGGGTATATTCGAAGCCGGCATTTCACAGCCAGATGAAATGGAGAAGCTGCAACCGATTATTGCACCAACCATCGGCGTACTGACCAGCATCGGCGAAGCTCACCAAGAGAACTTTATTTCCGTCAACCAGAAATGTCTCGAAAAACTAATGCTTTTCAACGAGAGCGAAGCAATTATCTACGATGGAGATAATCCTCTCATATCAACTTTGATCGAATCGGCCTGTTTGTCGCACAAAGCAATCGCATGGAGCCGGACCGACCGAGAAGCTCCTCTGTTTATCGAGTCGATTGAAAAGAGACAAGACGAAACAGTTATCCATTGTACATTACTGGGCTTTGACCGGACATATACCATACCATTCGTCGATGACGCTTCTATCGAGAACGTTATTCACTGTCTGGCCGTCATGCTATACTTAAAGCCGACCAGTGTGAACGATGTAGAAAAATTCGCACATCTCGAACCTGTCGAAATGCGTCTGGATGTAAAGGAAGGAATCCAAGGTTGCCTGTTGATCAACGATACTTATAATTCAGACATCAATTCATTGGATATTGCCCTTGATTTCCTGCAAAGCCGGAAAGTAGCCAAGAATCTGAAATCAACGCTAATTCTTTCCGATATTCTTCAGTCAGGAACACTCCCTAAATCATTGTATAAGAAAGTAGCCGATTTGGTAGAACGGAAAAAGGTAAACCGCTTGATCGGCATCGGCAAAGATCTGAAAGAATTTGCTTCGGTATTCGGAGAACAACTGGAAAAGTCATTCTACCAGACAACCGACGAATTCATCGCTTCTCCTGAGATCAAGCAATTCAACAATGAAGTCATTCTGCTGAAAGGATCACGGCATTTCCACTTCGAGCGAATCTCGGAACTACTGGAAAAGAAAGTACATGAAACCATCTTGGAAGTCAACTTATCAGCCATCGTCCACAACTTCAATTTCTACCGGTCAAAACTGAAGCCGGAAACAAAGATGGTCTGCATGGTGAAAGCCTTCGGTTACGGAAGCGGTTCTTATGAACTGGCCAAGACATTGCAGGAACATCGCTGTGATTATTTAGCTGTTGCCGTAGCCGATGAAGGAGCTGCCCTACGGAAAGAAGGTATTACCATTCCGATCATCGTCATGAATCCGGAATTCAGCAGCTTCAATACCATGTTTGAGTATAATCTGGAGCCGGAAGTGTACAGTTTCCGTCTATTGGATGCTATGATCAAAGAAACGGAACGCCGTGGTATCATTGCTTATCCGATACATATTAAGATTGATACTGGTATGCACCGTTTAGGTTTTCAGCCATATGAAGTATCACAACTGATCGAACGACTGAAGACACAGAGCGGAGTTAAGGTTCGTTCCGTCTTTTCTCATTTGGCAGGTAGTGATTCATACGTATTCGACGACTTCACACAACAGCAATTGGAGAAGTTCAAAGAAGCCTCAACCACGTTGGAAAAAGGATTGGAACATCCGGTCATTAAACATATTCTCAATACTGCCGGTATCGAACGATTCCCTCAATGGCAGATGGATATGGTACGTTTAGGCATCGGATTATATGGTGTCAGCGCATCTGGAGTAAATGGATTGAGAACAGTTAGCAAACTCAAAACGACCATTCTGCAAATACAACACGTCCCGGCTGGTGATTCCATTGGTTACAGCCGCCGCAGTTACGTAGAAAGAGATTCCAGAATAGCCATTATTCCTATCGGATATGCCGACGGACTAGACCGTCATTTCAGTAACGGACACGGAGAAGTCATCATCCGAGGTAAACGTTGTCCGATTATTGGTAATATATGTATGGATGCTTGTATGGTTGATGTTACGGATTCAGACGCACAAGAAGGCGACAGCGTTATTGTCTTCGGTGAAGAACTGCCTGTATCTGAACTGTCAGATCGGCTAAAGACAATACCTTATGAAATCCTTACATCCGTTTCTCCCCGTGTAAAACGCGTGTATTATTGGGAATAAAAGAAAAAGGAGCAAATAAAAACACGAATTGCACCAATTGACAGGAAGTTATTCTTCCTGTTAAATTGGTGAAACCCGTGTCCTCTCGTTAAAAAGCTTATAAAACCTGTGTACTTTCTTCGCGGAACATATCTTCGGCAGTCGGAGTAATCAACTTATACCCCTTACCGTGGATATTGATAATTTCAATTCCCGGATCATCTTTCAATAATTTACGCAATTTGGTAATATAAACGTCCATGCTTCGAGCATTGAAATAATTATCGTCAACCCAAATTGTCTTCAACGCATAATTACGTTCCAGGATTTCGTTTGCATGCGCACACAATAAACTTAATAATTCACATTCCTTGGTAGTCAGTTTTGTAACCTTCTCACCAATTGTCAATGTCTGCTTCTGCGTATCAAACAAGAAGTTTCCTAATTTATAGAAAGGAATATCTTTCATCTTCTTGCCTTTCACACGACGCAAGATTGCTTCAATACGTAATAATAATTCTTCCATGCTGAAAGGTTTTGTCAGATAATCATCTGCACCAATCTTGAAACCTTCCAGAATATCCTCCTTCAGCGTTTTGGCAGTAAGGAAGATGATAGGAATATCCGGATTAACCGAGCGAATTTCCTGAGCCAGCGTAAAACCATCTTTCTTCGGCATCATCACATCCAACACACAAAGATCGTATTTCGCCTTTGTAAACCCTTTGTATCCTGCTTCTCCATCGCAGAAAAGATCTGTAACATATCCTTTTGCCTGCAGATACTCTCTCAGAAGCATTCCCAAGTTTTCATCGTCTTCACAAAAGAAGATTTTCATTTTTTCTTCCATAACTAACTTTTTATAAGAGGTAAAGTAATAATAAATTTTGTTCCTATATTGTTATTGCCCTGTTCTGCCCGGATTGAACCTTTGTGATCCTCTATGATTTTCCTCACATAAGCTAATCCAAGTCCAAAGCCTTTCACATCATGTTTATTTCCTGTCGGTACGCGGAAGAAACGATCGAATACTTTCTTCAGATATTCTTTCTTGATTCCGATACCATTATCTTCAACCGAAATATGTAACTTACCGTTTTCATTCCATGTCCGCACCAACAACGCAAGCGGAACATCCTGACGACGGTACTTAACAGCATTATCCATCAAGTTAAACAACACATTGGTAATATGCATTTCGTCCACGTAAATAGTCGAATCCAAAGCATCCAAATCCAGATCCAGTGTTCCACCATACTTCTCGACCTTCAATGCAAATGTATTGGCCACCGAAATAATCAAGTCGTTTGCATCCAGTTCTTTCAACTTCAGCGTTGCCTTCTGACGTTCAAACAAAGACATCTGCAACACTTTCTCAACCAAAAAGCCCAATCGCTTGGTTTCATCGTTAATCACACCCGAAATATGCTTAAACACTTCCGGACTTTTGGTGATATCCGAATCTTTCAACATCTGAGCCGCCAACGAAATCGTAGAGACCGGAGTCTTCAACTCATGAGTCATGTTGTTAATGAAGTCGTTCTTCATTTCCGACAGACGCTTCTGACGGAAAACTATATAAATAGTAAAGATAAATGTAATCAACAGAATCATCGAAAAGATGACCGACGGTACAATAAATGTAATCGAGTTAGAAATATAATCTCCTTTCGTCGGGAAGTAAACCTTCAGATAATTCTGCTTGGAAGGAGGATCGTTAGGAAACAATACCTGCGTAATAATATCTGAAGCAAGAGGTTCTCCATCAATCTTTCCACTTCGATACACTTCGTTTCCATCTTTGTTTATGACAGAGAAAACAAAGGGAAGGTTTAATCCACTGTTGATAAATTCATTCTTTAAATAACTGTTCAGCTTCTTGAAATTGACTCGCTCCTGAATCGGTTTCAGATTAGCTGTATATAAGATGTTATAAATCACTTCATCAATCAGTCCGCCCTGATACTGATAACGTTGTTTCAACGTTTTCTGCAAATCACGCGATGTATTGACGATCGAATTGGTCTGCTGATTACTCAACGAAGAACGAGGCTGAAACTTCGGACTACTAAAACTCTGTAATTCTATTTGCTGCACGCCTCCGTCTGAATCCGTTATGATGACATTCTGATACAGAAAGCTATTCTGATCCCGATTAATATCATCTTCCAAATACTGCCGGGTCTCGTCTAGTTCCAGGTTTTTTGAGACCTGATGCAAACATTGTTTGACTGTTTCGTCAAACTGTTCACTTCTTGTTTTCAGGATGATATCAACATAGTTGATCTGCAGATACAACAATCCTGCAAAAGCAAACGCCATCACGACTGCAAGTAACCAAATCGTTGATTTCTTCATCTTATTTTTCCTTTCTTATATCTAACGACAAATAACGCGTCTTTTGGATAAATATTTACACAAAAAAAGTAAAAACAGAGCGCTTAAAATGTTAATAATACTTTGTCTATTCTCATTTTGCTAATTTTATCTTTATTTTTCATGCAAACGTATATTTTCGTTATCAGATCTTTATCCATTTAATATAACAGAGAAATTTCATCTTTTGTTCTGAAAATCAGCAGGAGTATATAACCCAACCGTATTTTTATACTGCCGGCAGACTCATTCCCGTTATTTTCCGGTATAAATCGAGAGCATATACGTCTGTCATTCCTGAAATATAATCCAATACACACTGTATTTTTCCATACGTTCCGACTGCTTTGACATTATATTGCTCGGGCACTCGCTGTAACAACAACTTGCTATAAGCATGATTCGGGTTCATTACGGCTTCCGTAAAGCTGTCAATCAAATGACTGAATATATGATAACCGGCCAGTTCCACATCCAACACTTCTTTCGAACAGTATATTTTCTTGTAAGCCGTAGCCGAGCATGTTTCATACGCCTGTTTGGCTTTGTCTGAAATATGCTCGATCAATGAATCAGTAAATGTTCCCTTTAATAGTTCTTCCTCATGTTCCAGAAATATCCGGCTACACTCATCTACCAGCAGACCGATAATACAAGAGCGCAAATAAGCAATCTGTTCATTGGTATCATCTACCATATTCATAATACGCTGCACATGGTCCAAACGATCATCATCAAAGAAGTTCAACAATAATTGGATGGCTTCATCAGCCGTCAGTATATGTAATTTACAGGCATCTTCTATATCCATAATCTGATAGCAGATGTCATCGGCCGCTTCAACAAGATAAACCAACGGATAACGGGTAAACTTGTTCGGATCCTTCGGGTTACGTTCAATGCCCAATTCTGCGGCAATACGCAGATAAGATTCTTCTTCCGACTGGAAGAAGCCGAATTTTCCTTTCTTTCCGGCCTCTATTGAAGCGTATGGATATTTAACAATGGAGGCCAGCGTACTATATGTCATGGCAAAACCACCTTTACGTCGCCCGATAAACTGATGTGTCAACAAACGAATGGCGTTGGCGTTACCCTCAAAATGCAGGAAATCTTCCCAACGTCCTCCTTCTTCCCGTACTTTTTCCTCCCATTTCATGCCATTACCTTCGAGGAAATAAGCCGTAATGGCTCGCTCTCCGGAATGACCGAAAGGCGGATTTCCCATATCATGGGCCAGACAAGCAGCAGAGACAATAGAACCTATCTCCGGAAAGTTCACACTTCCACCCGGATACTTTTGCATCAAAGCTTTCGCGATATTATTTCCCAGCGAACGACCTACGCAAGAGACCTCCAAACTATGCGTCAATCGGTTATGGACAAATATACTACCCGGTAAAGGGAACACCTGCGTCTTGTTTTGTAAGCGCCGGAAAGGTGAAGAGAATATCAGCCGGTCATAGTCTCGTTGGAAATCGGTCCGTTCATGTCTCCGCTCATGATATTCTTCCAAACCAAAGCGTTTTCCGGAAAGTAGTTGTGTCCAATTCATATCATTCATGGTTATAATTGACTTCAAATATACGGATTTTAAGTGAGAATGTTTATCTTTACTCCATATTATTAATTGAATATCCAAATGAAAACACGGAAGTACATTTATTGGTTACTAGCTTTATTATGTTATCTGCCAGCATTCACCCAATCGCCTGTCAAGATTCAACGGCTCGAAGCTGGAGAGAAAACATGTCTGCACGAAGGCTGGTTTGCCCGCAAGGCCAGTGAAATCGGAGAAGACGGGAATCGCCTTACCGGACAACCTTTCGAAGCAACCGGATGGATGAAAGCTAAAGTTCCCGGAACGGTATTAACTACTTTACTCGAGAACAAGCTATATCCGGCTCCTGAATTCGGACTGAACAATCAACTGATTCCGGATATATTTCACGTCGGACGCGCATTTTATACTTATTGGTTTACCTGCCCCTTTACCATGGAAGCGCTACTTCCGGGACAGCATGTGTGGTTGAATTTCCGGGGTATCAATTATAAAGCTGAGATTTACCTCAACGGGAAACGTGTCAACACAGTGACACACGAAGGTATGTTCCTGCGTCAGTCGTACGACATCACGTCTTACCTGAAAGAAAACGGCACGAATGTGCTGGCTGTTTTGGTTTTTCCTCCCGATCATGTAGGCAATCCGAATGGCGGACAAGGTGGCGACGGACAGATTGCCCGCAATTGTACCATGCAATATACGCCGGGCTGGGATTGGATTCAGCCGGTACGAGACCGCAATACGGGTATTTGGGATGAAGTTTCCATGGCTGTTACCAAAGATGTCCGGGTACAGCATCCGTACGTGGTAACGAAAGTTCCCGGAGTCCGGATACCAAGTGCAAGCAAACAGGAACCCGCTTACCTGGAAACTTCTGTCGAATTGGAAAATGTGTCTGACCAAATCCAAAAAGGAACAGCGGTTGCTACTTATAAAGGAAAGGAACTTCGGGTTCAGGTTTCTTTGGAACCGGGCGAAAAGAAGCTTGTCTCTTTCCCTAAAGAAACAATTCGTAATCCTAAGTTGTGGTGGCCGAATGGCATCGGGCAGCAGCCTTTGGAAGAAATCCATTTCTCCTTTATCGAACAGACCACGCAACAAGTCAGCGATCAACAGTCGGTTCGTTTCGGTATCCGGGAAATCCAGACCCGAAAGAACGAACAGAATGGCGGACGTGAATTTTACGTCAACGGACAACGGATTTATATCACGGGCGGAAATTATATTGATTCCGACTGGTTGCTCCGGCTTTCTCCCGAGCGATACGACCATGAAGTCCGTTTCCATGCAGAAATGAACTTACGGATGATCCGTGTCTGGGGCGGAGCCTTACTTGAACGTCCAGAGTTTTACCAGGCATGTGATAAATATGGTATCTTAGTCTTCCAGGATTTATGGGGAAGCGGCGACTGCAACGGCGCCTGGGAAGACCTGACAAAGCTTGATTCCCGCGAACGCCGCTGGGAATATCCGGATAATCATGCTTTGTTCCTGCAAATGGCAGAAGACCAGATTAAGATGATCCGCAATCACCCGAGCCTTTGCTTTTGGTGCGGTGCCAACGAATGGCCTTTGGCCAAAGATATCGACGAAGCCTTGAAGAATGATATTCTTCCCCGACTTGATCCCAACCGTCTTTTTGCCAGTTATTCTACCGATTCGGTATTTACCCGTAATTATTTAGGAGATAATGGCGACGGTCCTTACGGTATTCAGGAACCGGAGTGGTTCTTTACCTTCCGTTCGCATCCGTTTAACCCCGAAGCCGGTTCTGTCGGTTCGCCGGAAGTGGAAAGTTTCCGGGCTTTCATGCCGGAAGAAGACTTGAAAGCCTTTCCCAGAAAGAGCCGGACTCGTAATCCTAACTGGATTTATCATAAAGACTTAGGGTATGGAGATCATCTCGAACGATACGGAGAATTACAGACAATTGAAGATTATTGCCGGTATGCTCAGTTGGTCAACTACGACCAGTACCGCAGTTTCATGGAAGGTTGGGCTTCGCATATGTGGGATTGGTACACAGGAATCCTGATCTGGAAGACACAAAACCCGTGGACTGCTTTACGCGGACAAATGTACGACTGGTATCTGGATGTAAATGCTTCGCTATACGGGACAAAGAAAGGATGCGAACCGCTCCATCCGTTCTATAATCTGGAGACTAAACAGGTACAACTATTAAATACCACGGTAGAAGCCGTAAGCAATCTGACTGTAAAGGCTGAAATCTTCAACCGCGAAGGGAAAAAGCTATGGGAACAGTCTGCTCAGGCAAATGCCGAAGCCAGTCAGGTAAAAGATATCTTTGCAGTTCCGGTTCCATCGGAAGTAAGCGGTGTTTATTTCCTGAAACTTTCTTTATGGAATGGGCAGAAAACAGAACTGACTCGCAACATCTATTGGCTGACCACCACGCCCAAAGATTACCGGACACTGCACGAGCTGCCGAAGTCATCACCGGATATAAAAACGACTTTCACGAAAGACGGCAACACTTATACCGGGAAAACTGTTTTTACAGCAGATGCTCATATCAGTTTCTTTAATCGGATCAAACTATTCGATAAACAAACGGGCAAACGTATCCTTCCGGTACACTACTCGGATAATTACATTACTTTAATGCCGGGTGATCAGCAGACAGTAACATTCAGTTTTCAGTCTGAATTACCCGAGAGTCAGATCGAGGTCATTGTGGAAGGATTTAATAAGTAATCATCAATTAAATAAGAATATATGAAATTTATCTCTTGGAACGTCAATGGAATCCGGGCGTGTTGCGACAAAGGTTTCCGCGATGCATTCAAATCGCTGGATGCAGATTTCTTTTGCCTGCAAGAAACCAAGATGCAGGAAGGTCAGTTAGATTTATCGTTCGACGGCTATCAGTCGTTTTGGAACTATGCGCAGAAGAAAGGATATTCCGGAACAGCTATCTTTACCCGTCACCAACCGCTTCAGGTAACGTATGGACTGGGTTTGGAAGAGCACGATCAGGAAGGACGTGTCATCACGTTGGAAATGGAGAACTTTTATTTAATAACGGTCTATACGCCCAATTCGCAAGATGGATTAAAACGATTGGATTATCGGATGACATGGGAAGATGAGTTCCGGGCTTATCTGAAAAGACTGGATGCCCACAAACCGGTGATCGTCTGCGGTGATTTGAATGTAGCTCACCGGGAAATCGATTTGAAGAACCCGAAGACGAACCGAATGAATGCCGGTTTTACCGATCAGGAAAGGGAAAAGTTCCAGACCTTGCTTGATGCCGGATTTGTGGATACGTTCCGACATTTCGTTAAATCCTTCAGATATTTCCTGAATCTCTGTACTGTCTTTTTCTTTGACTTCAAGCTTTTCCCGGAAATTATCTTTTTCGAGATTTTTCATTGCATCCACAATGTCATTTACCGATATCATGACCGGTTTGGTAACACGATAGATCAGAAGGACAAAGATCAGCAGAACAGCAAGCGCTACCATGATCCAGAATATCACCTGTTCTTCAATTGCTTTCTGATATTCACGAATCGACTGACATAAGAGGATTGACCAGCCG
>OHIR01000923.1_pt1 | contig 15818 bp, 11 predicted proteins | sample 1568301 | NCBI WGS metagenome assembly OHIR01 (sample SAMEA3879539, study PRJEB24766) | human gut metagenome | biome: human-associated habitat; feature: feces | place: USA | collected 1985/1987
CAATATATATATTATTTTATGGAGATAAAAAATGACAAACTGTGACTTTTTAAATATAGGCTTCATCGGTTTCGGACTTATTGGCGGTTCTATTGCAAAAGCAATAAAAGCAGCACATCCCGAATATCATATTATAGTTGAAAGCCGAAGCCGCGAACCTCTTATTGCTGCTCTTAACGATAAGATTATAGATGATATATGCACATGTACAGATGATAATTTTTCAAAATGTGATTACATTTTTCTGTGTACACCAGTTATTACAATTACAAAATATATGTCTGCACTCAAACCTTTTATAAAACCGGGATGCATAATCACTGATGTTGGAAGTGTAAAAGGAAATATCCACAAAGCCGCACATGAACTTGGATTAGACAGTTGTTTTATAGGTGGTCATCCGATGGCTGGTTCTGAGTTATCAGGATATGCCAATTCAAGTGCTGATATTTTAAAAGACGCAAAATATGTGATAACACCAACAGCAGATACATCCAGTGAAAGTCTGGAATCATACGTGCAGCTGATTAAAGATATGAAAGCAGTTCCTGTAATCATGGATTACAAAGAACATGACTATACTGTAGCAGCAATAAGCCATGTGCCTCATCTTATTGCAGCCGGTCTGACAAGAACTGTTAAGACTAATGATGATGATGAAAAACACATGCATCTTCTTGCTGCCGGTGGTTTCCGCGACACAACAAGAATTGCGGCATCTTCACCGGAAATGTGGAGTCAGATTTGCAACTCAAATAAAGATTCAATATGCACATTTCTTGATAAATTCATCGAAGAAATGCACAATATCAGGGATAATATCAACAATGACACCCCGGAAGAAACATCTGAATTTATTGAAAATTTATTTAAAGAAGCCGGCGGTTATAGAAAATCTTTCTAAACCGCCGCAGCTTACTATCAAACGCGGAAGCATCCTCCGCCAACAAATTCCCTCATTATTGAATTAACCGGTATATATTCTGTTCCACAAGGAAGAAAATACTCTAAGAATTTTAAAAGCCTTTTTGCTTCCTGATACTCCGGTGCTTCTTCTTTTATTGAAAAAAGCAGCGGTTCAACATAAGGTTTTAAAACCGATATCTCATATGCAAGAGATGAATTAAACATAATATCTGCCTGCTCCTGGAACGGGAATATATTTTTCTCTTCTCCCCTTCTTACAGAATCCCACATTTCAAGCGTTCTCTTTGCAGACGCACCTCTTGTTCTGTGATCTCTTACCATTCTTCTTATAAGTCTTCCATCTGTCGTAGAAACTCTGTTATGTTCATCAACATTAAGCTGTGTAAGTGCACTTATGTATATTTTAAATTTACTTTCAACCGGAAGTGCATATGAAAGTTCATCATTAAGACAATGAATGCCTTCAATAACTAAAATATCATCCTTGCCCAGCTGTAAAAACTGTGTTCCATATTCTTTCTTTCCAATTTTAAAATTGAAGACAGGCATATCGACCCTTTCACCGGAAAGAAGCATATTCATATGTTTGTTAAACAATTCTATATCTATAGCATGCAAATCTTCAAAATTATAATCACCATTCTCGTCAACAGGTGTGTTTTCTCTTTCAACAAAATAATTGTCAACAGCTATAGGATGCGGTTTATATCCGTTAGCCATCAGCTGAATTGATAATCTGTGTGAAAATGTTGTTTTTCCCGATGATGACGGTCCGGCTATCATTATGAACTTTGTTCCGGGTCTTTTCTGAATCATCTTGACAATATCATATATTTTCTGTTCCTGCAATGCCTCACAGACAAGCATAAGCGAACCCATTTCAGAATTGGTAATATGCTCATTTAATGCACCAACAGTGTGTATGTCCAGCATGTCAGCCCACTGTGTTGACTCTTTTAATACATTAAAAAGTTTTGCCGGAGGATTGAATTGTGGCACTTCATCTGGTTTTTCTTTAACAGGAAGCTGAAGTACAAATCCTTCATCATATTCAAATAAATCAAATGTCTTTAAAATACCTGTTGATGGTGCCATATATCCATAATAATAATCTTCATATGTTCCAAGTGAATAAACATTAACATATGAACCTCTACGATATTTAAAAAGCTTTGTTTTATCTTCCATCCCATGCTTTTTAAAGAGTTCTATGGCTTCTCTTGTCTTCATGAGTCGTTTCTTGATAGGCATATCGAGTTCAACAAGCTCTTTCATCTTCGCTTTTACTTTATCAAGAAATTCCTGTGTAGGTCTGACATCACCATATAATTTGCAATATAGTCCTTTGCCTATTGAATATTCAATACTTACTTTTTCTACTTTTTCCCCTTCAGGAATCTTCTTCATTGCATCAAGCATAAGCAGAACAACACTTCTTCTGTACGTCTCATTGCCAATCGATGTCTGTGTCGTAACAAATTCTATCTTTTCATCTTCAACAATTTTATCTGAAATCTCCTGAAGTAATCCATCTGCTTTCACAAGAATTATTCTGCCATCATAATCCCTTTGTGCCTCTTTTACAATTTCTGATACTGTTTTTGCCATAATACATCTCTCCAGTTTATAACATTATTTTATTTATAAAACTCCAATGCATACTTAATACATTCTAAATCAAAATCGAGTTCTTTTAATCGTCCGGCAATTTTATCATTATTAATATTTTCAAGTTTATTTCTTACACCTTGTGAAATTCTTAATTCTCTCAACAGATATTCTCTTAAACTTTTATTTTTTCCCTTTAAAAGTTCTTCTCCGTATCTGTAATATACTTCTTTTTCTGTCTCACCTGTGCAAATAAGTTCATTTTTATATCCATTGCGTCTACAGTCAATAATAACATAAAACTGTCCATCTTCGCTTATCATATACTCTTTTACTGTTTCATATCCTGACTCCGAAAGATACTTTCTGAATTCTCGGATTTCTGACTGCGGTGATAATATAAGCTGTGTATTTTCTGATATTTTACTGCTGCCATTTTCAAGAATTGACTGTATAAGCTTTCCACCCATTCCACATATTGTAATTGTATCAGCCTCATTTTCAGCCAGTTTATACAGTCCGTCTGAAAGGCGGAGTTCCACTTTCTGCGAAACTCCATATAATTTAATATTTTCAGCTGCCTTTTCAAGCGGTTTTTTTCTCACATCCATTGCGATTACCTTTGATGCGATGTTATTTTTTGCAACATGCACAGGAAGGTAGCCATGGTCTGTTCCTATATCAGCAAGCACTCCTCCCGGATTAATAATACCAGCAACACACGCCAGTCTTTTTGAAAGTTTAAATTCATTCATGTTCAATTATCCATCCATAATTTAGTCAAGATAATCTTTGAGTTTACGGCTTCTGCTTGGATGTCTTAACTTTCTTAATGCCTTGGCTTCTATCTGACGTATACGCTCTCTTGTAACATTGAATTCTTTACCAACTTCCTCAAGTGTTCTCGCTCTGCCATCATCCATGCCGAATCTTAATCTTAAAACTTTCTGTTCCCTCTCTGTAAGTGTTCCAAGAACTTCTACAAGCTGCTCTTTAAGAAGTGTTGAAGCTGCTGCCTCGGCAGGTACAGGAACATTGTCATCCTGAATAAAATCGCCAAGGTGACTGTCTTCCTCTTCGCCGATAGGTGTTTCAAGAGATACCGGCTCCTGTGATATTTTTTGAATCTCACGTACTCTTTCTACCGGAATATCCATAGCTTCAGCAATTTCTTCAGGAGATGGCTCTCTTCCCAATTCCTGAAGAAGCTGTCTTGAAACTCTTACAAGTTTGTTAATTGTCTCAACCATATGAACCGGAATACGGATTGTCCTTGCCTGATCTGCAATTGCTCTTGTAATAGCCTGTCTTATCCACCATGTTGCATAGGTACTGAATTTATATCCTTTTCTGTAATCAAACTTCTCAACAGCCTTGATAAGACCAAGATTTCCTTCCTGAATAAGATCAAGGAACAACATTCCTCTTCCCACATATCTTTTTGCAATACTTACAACAAGACGAAGGTTTGCCTCTGCAAGTCGCTTCTTAGCCTCTTCATCTCCCTGTTCCATCCTTTTAGCATATTCTATTTCTTCTTCTGCTGAAAGAAGCGGTACTTTACCAATCTCTTTAAGATACATTCTTACAGGGTCTTCAAGTCCCACACCATCAGGTACTGACAAATCAATTTTTTCAATATTAATTTCATCTTCATCATCAAGAATAATGTCGTCATCTTCTTCAACGTCCTCAGACATTTTTACATCAACATTATTTTTTTCAAGGAACTCAAAAACTTTTTCCATTTTATCTGCTTCAAAATCAGTATCCAGGAAATAGTTCATAATTTCCTGATAATCAAGAACATTTTTCTTTTTCTTTGCTATTGCAAGAAGCCCGTTGCACTTCTCATCAAATTTTTCTGCAAGTTCCTGTGCTTTTAAAGCTTCTTCATTTTCAATATCAGCCTCGCTCTGTGTTTTTGCTTCGCTTTCTTTTACCTTTTTAGCAGCAGCTTTTTTTACTGGTGCTTTTACTGTACTCTCCTGTACCTTGATTTCTTCTGTTACGTTTTCCTTTTTCTTTGCCATGAATATGGTCCTTCCTTCCATTTCTTTTTATCTAAATATGAATATAAATATTTTTCAGCTTCATCTGTTGCATCAGAAGTTCCTGCATCTGATGCCCGTCAGATGTATTATTAAGTGCATGCTCAAGACTGTTTGATTTCACTTTTATTACAGTGTCATTCAATGCTTTTTCCCGTTCATTTTTATTCAAATCATCATTTAAATCGGCACTGAATAATGCTGCAACTTCATTATGCTCTTCATCTGTCGCGTATGTATTTATAATAGACGCCGGATTAACATATCCCTCATCAAACTGTGAGTATAGCTTGTCTGCAACATCCCTTAAAAGTGGGTCGATAAAATCTGATGGTTCTATATATTCCTTAACTTTTTTAAATATCTCTCCATCATCTATCATCCATGTAAGCAGAATTTTTTCTGCCTGACGCACACCGCTGTCCCTCTTCTTTTTTGCTGTCTGCTGCATGGAAACTCTCGGTCTTTCATCCTTTCTTTCAAGAATTCCGCTTTGGTTTCCATAACTTGCCACAAGTTCCCTCATTCCATCCATCTGTATATTAAACTTTCTGCATACAGCATTAAGGTAATTATCTCTCTCAAGTTTCTGTGAAAAGCCTGTGAGTTTTCTTGCTACCTCACGTTCAAATTCAGTTGAACTTTCAGGGTCACTTCTGTCATATTTTTTCTCAATAACGCCAATTTCATACATAAAACTGTTTGATGCATTATCAATCCGCTCCTGAAATGCCTCTGCCCCAAGAGCTTTTATAAACTCATCAGGGTCTTTATATGGCTGCATATTAATAACCTTTGTTGACAGTCCGGCCTCTTTAAGAATAGGAATTGCCCTCATCGCTGCCTTTGTTCCTGCCTCATCACTGTCATATGTTATTAACACCTGATCTGTATATCTTTTCATCAGCCTGGCCTGTCCCGGCGTAAGTGCGGTTCCAAGCGAAGCTACAGCCTGATTAAATCCAGCCTGATGCATAGATATTACATCCATATATCCTTCACATATTATCAGATTATTTTTTCTTGCCGTTCTTGCAATATTTAATCCATAAAGATTACGGCTTTTATCAAATAATTTTGTTTCCGGAGAGTTAAGATATTTAGGTTTTGCATCCCCCATAACTCTTCCACCAAATCCGATAACTTTATTATTGATATCCATTATCGGAAACATGACTCTGTTCCAAAATTTGTCATTTATACCACGTTCATATGTAAATAATCCGCTCTCTTTAAGTAAATCATCATCATATCCTTTATCTTTCAGATACCGGTATAATGCTTTACTGTTCTGTCCGGAATATCCCAGCCCGAAACGGTTTATTGTCTCATCAGTTAATCCTCTTTTTCTAAGATATGACAATCCAACTTGTCCATTTTCGGATTTCAACTGATGATAATAATACGTTGCCGCTATTTTATTTATTTCCAGCAGTTTTGTTTTTAAATCCCGCTCCTGCTGCTCTTTTTGTGAATAACTTATCTCAGGCAGTTCCATGCCCACCCTGTCGGCAAGTGATTTTACTGCCTCAAGAAATGTAAAATTTTCATATTCCATAACAAATGTTATTACATTGCCACCAACTCCACATCCAAAACAATGGTACAACTGTCTGCTCTGTGAAACTGAAAATGACGGTGATTTTTCATTATGAAAAGGACACAATCCCACATATGAACTGCCATTTTTCTTTAATTTTATATATCCTGAAATGACATCTACTATATCATTTCTTGATACAACTTCCTCAATCAGATCACTTGAATACATTTCTATCTATACCTTTCATATTCTCGTTGCATCTATACTTTCCATGATGCCGGTACAAATATTTCCTCAAACTTGGCAACCGAATACTGATCACTCATTCCTGCAATATAATCACAGACCACACGTTCAAGTGGTTCGTCCATTTTTTCAATAAACATTTTGTAATTATCAGGTAATGCATCAATATTATTCATATAATACTCAAGCGGCTTGGCTACTGACTCACCTACTGCCTTAAGTCCTGCAAAATGTATAACACTATCGATACTTTCTTTCTCAAATATCTCATTTAATGCTGCAGCGTCATTAATGTCTGCCTCATAAAATGTGGCTTTCTTTCCTGTAATCTTCTCAACTCTGTCTAAAGACTTTCTGCTTGAATTTACAAGATTATCAACTACTACAACATCATAACCCGCATTCTGAAGTTCTACTACTGTGTGGCTTCCAATAAAGCCTGCTCCGCCTGTAACTAATATTGCCATTATTATCTCCTTTATGTTCTATACTAATATAGCCACAAAACTTCATATAACATGTCGTTCTGTGGCTTATTATATGTCTTGTGTTACGATATTATTTGTCGCCTTTCATCATACGCTCAGTTGACCATATTTCAACCTCGTACTTGTTGCTCTTATTGTATCTCTTTCTGAGATTCTTAAGCTGCTTTAAGTACTCTAATGTAACCTTTCCTGAAAGCTTTGATTCACCTTCTGTTCTCTGCTGGAATTTATATGGGATTTCTACAACCTTACTGTATGTACCCATTGCAAGAACCTCAACCATAATCTTCCATCCGATTGGCTGAAGGTCAGCATTCTCAATAACTTCTCTTCTGAACATAAAGAGTCCGCTTGTAGGATCTGATATCTTTCTAAGGCAAGGCAACATAACCTGTCCTATCTTTCTTGCTGTTCCAGATACGAACTTTCTGTACCAGTTAAGTCCGCCATCATCTCCACCCGGAATAAGTCGGCTAGGTATACAGAAATCTGCACCACTTTCCATAGCCTTATACATATATTTAAGTACAATTGGTGGGTGCTGTAAATCAGCATCCATACATGCCATATATTCTCCCTTTGCAAGCTTAAAACCATCGAGAACAGCAGTTGCTAATCCTGTACCATTCTTTCTGTGTTCCATTCTCACCTGTGGATATTCCTTAGCAACTTCCGTAATTACATCAGGTGTATTGTCCTTACTGTCATCAACAAAGACAATTTCATAATCAACACCCTTCAAAGCAACATCAATCTGTGCTACAAGATTTCTGATGTTCTTGCTTTCATTAAATGTTGGTATTACTACTGATAACATTATTATACTCTCCTTTAAAAAGAATTCTCTCGTCATTATACATCAATATACGACAAAGTAAAACATTTTTTTATACTCTGGTAACAACCATGGTTGCCTGTCCCTTAACTATTATTGAACGAAGACCTGCACTTACAAAGAAACTGTCGCCTGCTTTAAACTCCATAGTCTTTTCATAATCATCAGTTTCAATAGTTCCTGACCCGTTAATGAAAAGTACAGAAACAAAGGATGCCTCATCAACAGTAATCTTTGCTTCGTCATTGACATCATACTTATATACTTCAAAGTATTTGCACTGGACAAGTCTTTCTTCTGTGAAATGTTCATTTCTTGCAATAACAACTTCTGTCTTATTGTCCTTGACATATTTATGGTTATCAACAACATCAAGTGCTTTCTTTACATGAAGTTCTCTCGGATTACCGAACTTGTCCCTTCTGTCATAATCATACATACGGTAGGTACAGTTAGAATTCTGCTGTATCTCACATATGAATACACCTGCGCCTATTGCATGGATTGTTCCTGCCTTAACCATAACAACATCGCCTGCTTTAACCTCTATCTTATTAAGTATGTCTGTGATTGTATTATTATTAATTCTCTCAAGAATTTCTTCCTTAGATGCGTCTCTTGAAAGCCCGCAGTACAGATATGATCCCGGTTCACTGTCCACTACATACCACATCTCATTCTTTCCATATTCATTCTCATTCTCAAGAGCATATTCATCATCAGGATGAATCTGTATAGAAAGTGCCTGCTTTGCATCTATGAATTTTATAAGGATAGGGAATCTGTCCTGTGCCTGACATTTCCAGCCTAATGCTTCTTTTCCTATAATATTAAGGTACTCATTAAAGAGCATTCCTTTATATCTTCCATCAGCTATACGGCTCTGACCATCAGGATGAGCTGAAAGTTCCCAGCTCTCACCGATGACATCATAATCACATTTCTTGCCATATACATCACGAATCTTGGTTCCACCCCACAGATTATCCTTAAATGCAGGTTCAAGCTTCGCAATAGGACTCTTATCCAGTCTTACATAATTAGCAGATGCCTGTGGATTATCCTTATTATATATCTTAACAAGATCTGTATCTGATATATTATCTCCAATACCAACCTCTATTACTACCACATTCTTGTCTGTCTTATTAGCAATCCTGTGTTTCGTTCCCACTGGAATGAACACACTTTCATATTTGTTATAATCAGCAGTTTCATTACCAAGAGTAATTGTAGCAATACCTTCAACTATTGACCAATGCTCAGTTCTCTTTTCATGCCGGTGAAGAGACATTGACATTCCTGGAAAAACAGTAAGTTTCCTGACTTTATATCCCTGTGAATAATTAAGTATCTCCTGTATTCCCCATTCCTTATAAGTAGTCCTGTTATAATCGAAAAACGCTTCATAAGTATCCATATTATCTTTCATAATCTGCTTAATATTATCAGCAGACTTTTTAGAAGATACATATGTTGCATCATCTGTATTAACAACTACAAGATCTCTTAAATCATTGGCGACAACAAGCCTCTTCGGTGCATTATTTATAATATTAACATTATCGCAGTCATTCTTGATAACACATTCTGACTTGATATTGTTTCCAAATTCAGCTAAATCGCTGGCATTGCCGACATCCATCCACTCAAAATGTGCTTCAACTACTTTTATTGAATCACATTTTTCAAGGAGAAGTGTTTCAATACTGCCATGCGGCATAGACTTCATAACTGTTTCCGAAAATCTGACAGACCTTCTGATTGCCGGCACCTTTCTCTTAGCTGTCTTACAGGTAGTGTACAGTTCTGATGCAAGGCGTCTTGCAGCATTAGTCATATCCCCTGCTCTGAATACAAGTATTCCACTGTTCCACAGATATCCCTCATCATAATCATATCCAAGCAGACCTTCTGTCTCATCTTCATCGAAATCCATTCTTGCAATAAACTTCTTAACATTCTCTTTATCCCGGAGAATGTACCCATAAGTGGATGACTGTGATTCCGGCTTAATGCCTAATACAGCAAGATATCCTTCTTTTGCATATTCTTTAGCCTCAATTATTGAATCTTTATAACCATCACCCTCAATCAGGTTGTCCGAATTAACAACCAGAACTAATTCTGACGGGTTGGCAAACATAGTCCCTAACAATACAGCTGCTCCTGTTCCCTTGGGTGTACCCTCAAGGATAACTCTGTACTTAAGACTCTGAAATGCCTTCATCTGTCCATTAACAATATTCTTATAGCTCTCATTGGTAACTATTATAAATTCCTCACAGAAAGGCATATTCCTTACTACAGTTTCCTGTAATATGGAACGGCCTTCTTTTATTTTCATAAACTGTTTTGGAAACTGCCTTCTTGATAATGGCCATAAACTATCACCACTACCTCCGGCTAAAATTACACATTTCATAGCATTCCTTCCTTAATCCTGTTATGTATCTGTATTATTTACTCCTGATTTACTTAATTATTATTAGCATTAACATCTGCCGCAACAGTTGTATTATCAACAGCTTCTGTTGTCTTTGTTTCGTCTGTTGCTTTTGTTGTTTCTGTTGCTTTTGTTGCTTCTGTTGCTTTTGTTGTTTCTTCTGTAGCTTCAGTTTCCTCTGTTACCTTTGTTGTGGCTTCTGTTGCCTCTGTTGATGGCTCTGTTTCTTTTTCGTCCTTTTCCTCTTCTCCACCATTATTATCATCTATGCCACTTGCAGAATCTTCTACAGTCTCTTCCTCAGCATCTTTTATAGTTGCTTTATTTGGTCTCTTAGTATTTTCTTCTGTGGACTCATCAGCCTTAGTAGTCTCCTTTACAGCTTCATTATCAGCTGCTGTTGTATCATCTGCTTTCTTCGTAGCTTTAGCCTGAGTTACCTTTTCCTTAGATGTTGTTGTTTCAGCTGTTGTAACCCTTGTATTGTTTGAATTATTATTCTTCTTAGCAGCTGTTTTAGAATCACCTGATAATACAGCCGATAAAAATACACTTAAAACTATTGCAAATAATATAACGCCTCCAGCTACATAAACCACAATTCTTCTTGCAGCTTGCGATAATGACGGAAACAATTTTCCTACAACTCCTGCCAGCTTTCTCACAACAGGATTTGATGCATCTGCTCTTCTCATTGCAGCGCTACGATCCGCCTTTGTTCTTCTGAATGGATGTTCATCACTATCATCTTCTATATCATCATCTTCAAAATATGACTTTTCATCATCTTCCGGCTCTGAGTCGTCGTCTGTTTCTTCAGACTCATAATACAATGCATCAGGCTGGGCACCATCTTCCGTTTCATATCTGTCAGCCTCATACTCATCATCAGAGTCATTCTCTTCTTCATATTCTGATTCTTCTGTCTCAAGTTCAACACCAAGCATCTGTGCTTTTGTCTTAACAATTAATTCACATATAAATGCACTGTCTACATCAAGCAGTTCTTCTATTTCATCAACAGAATGCATTTCATATCCGTAAAGTTCAAGAAGGATTGTCTGTACTCTGGATAAACTTCTGATAGCTTCACTGGTATTATCATAATCTGCCGGATTTCTGAACATTTTAACATTATCTCTGATAATATTATATAATTCAGCATCTTCCTTAATCCTATTAAATTCATATTCTAATCCGGTCACATTATTTTTAATTGTATTCTTGTCAATCAGTCCAAACATAAATGCAGATACAAGTGTTGCTACCTGCCTGTGTATATTTTTACTAACATCAATTTTATCAATATTATTACATAAATAAATAAATGCCCTGCTAGTTACTTTCTTGCTATTATCTCCAAATACCGGGTATACAAGTGCATATACTTCCTTATAAAATTCCTTGCAGAATACTTCCTTATCCTGATTACCAGAAACAACATCTTTAATAAGCTTAACTAACTGTTCATCATTCTTACTCATATTACTCCTCATTTCTGCATATATTTATCCATTTAAATAAACACTTCGTATAATTATATCACTATGTTAAAGAATTGTCACCTTTTTAATATTTCCATGCACTCATATCTACATTTCCAGAAATGCCCGGTATAGAACCTGACTCTGTAAACTGCCACATCTGGTAGCTTCCACCATAAGTGCAGCTGCTTCTATACTGTGCAAGCCATACAGTACTTCCAGAAGCAAGTCCTCCTGCATTGATTCTGTTAGTCATCCAGTCTTTATTAGCATATACCATTGCCGAATACCCGGCACCCCTTATCGTCTGTACAAATGCATTAATAACAGCCGTTCTTTCCGCAACCGATATTTTATCTCCTCTTCCGCTTCCATTTCCTGCACTCTCTACATCTATTGCCAACGGAAGAGATACATTATACCCACTACATGAAGATATAATAAAACTTGCCTCTTCAACAGCTTCATTAGTATTAACCGCCTGAGTAACAATATAGGCTCCAACTTTTACACCTGCTGCTGTTGCATTACTCATGTTTGTATCAAATCGTTTATCCTTTACCAGTCTTGCAGTCTCATATCCCCTGTAGCCTACGCGTATAATTGCATAGTCAATTCCTGCTTCCTTAACGCGATTCCAGTCAATATCTCCGTTATAAGTAGATACGTCTATTACCAGATGTGAGCCAAGCGAACCGTCTCCATTAAAATAATATTGTAATCCGTCAATCTGATTCCATCCTGTAACCGCCTGCGAATTTCTGAAATAATATGTTTTCCCCTGTATATTCTGCCATCCATCAGCATATACAGTCTCTGTCTCAGCTTCTAATGAAAGAAGGACATAATTTTTTCTGGCTGCCATACTCTGATTATCAGATGGTTTAGTATTTTCTCCCTTAGTAGTTTCTTCTGATTTAGTACTCTCACCTGTTGTCTTTGTTTCACTCTGTGTTTCTTTAGTTCCTGCTGCAGTTTCCTTAAGATTATCTGCAAATACTGTTGTATTATTAATCATCTCAACATTTTCAGCACTAATATTTCGCTCAGGTACAAGGAATTTTGTTACTACATCTGCCTGTCCTCCTGTTATCTGAATCTTTCCTGTTTCATATATATATCCTGAATATGCAGACACACTATGATCATCTATTAAAACAGAGCCAGCTGTATATCTTGCAGCTTCATCGTCCGTACGCTGCATTGTACTTCTGCCTGTTATCTTATAGATTATATTGTCACCCGATTTCTTCAAAGCAGTAACATTGACTTGCCCTGCTGAAGCTGTTGTTTCAGGTACAGAAACTGCAGGTGAAGAATTAGAACGGTGCTTTGATGGATCCTCTTTCTGTGTAGCAGCTGAATCTGCCACAACCTTTTCCATAATGTCATCCATTACTGCAAATGTCTCAACTGTCGCCTCTGCTGCATCCGGAGTCTTATACCCTTCCTCAGCCTGCACTACCAAAGTGTATGTTCCCGTTTCAAGATCTGGCATAAGAACTGTACCATCCTTGTCATCATCTTCATAAACTTCCTTATCAACATCCTCAACATTCTGTCCTGCATATGCAGACTTCAGTTTTTCAATCTGCTCTTCATTATCTTCTTTACTTCCACTTAAAAGGTTAAATACAAGATTATGTCCTGAAAGAATCTCTCCATCTTCGCCATACACACTTGCAGTAATAGTATTTTCATCTGCTACCGCTTCCAGATAAAGTGACAAAACTGGTGCTTTCATTTCTTCTGCTGTTTCCATCTGTGTTGATGTATCTTCTATTGCTGCTGCAACATCAGTACTTTTCTGCTTCCCAATACGACTGACAACTGACACCGTAATAACTATTCCGGCAACTGCCACAACAACAGCACCACCACTTACAGCCGTTATAATAACATGCTTCTTTACCCTGAAAAAATCCTGAAGCCATATCTTTGCTGTCTGTATAAAAGAAAGTTCTGTAATCTCTAATATCTCATACTCACTATCATGGGAAACAACATCCTGTTCACTTATTGTATCTTTCTTAAATAATTTCTTTAATGAAAACATTTTTTCTCCATTTTAAAAGTTGTATAATCTCAATAACGGCGCTACATTTTATATGATAGCGCCGTTTGTAACCCGTTGTTATTATTTATTGTTAATTACCGTCTCTTCCGTTGTCTCCTTCTGAGTTTCTTTTTCTTTTTCTGTTTCCTTTACTATAACTGTCATTACAGCAGTCTGTTTTACAGTTCCATCCTTTGGCACATCAAAGTAATATACAACAGAATAAGTATAATTCTTTACATCGTACACATTTGCAAGTGCCTGCTCCGGTGACATAGTTGTTTCCTCACCAGTTGCAATATTTCTTTTGATAACCTCATATCGTGTAAGTGTTGCGTTCTCAGATAAACTGTTAGTTCCAGATACACCATTTATAAAGCTGAAGCCTGCCGGAAGTCTGCCTGAAGCATCTGCCTGTACATTAATATCCGGTGTTACAAGTTTTGCTGTAACATCAACGATATTAAGGACTGCATCCTTTGTTATATTACCAGATTTCGGATCTTTAAATGAATATCTGACTGTATATCTGCCTGGCTGTGATAATGCATCTTCTTCATCGACTGAATTTCCTGAAGAATCAATTATATCATAATCCACATCCATCTCATAGCCTATTGAATTAACTCCTTTAACTCCTGACATGAAATCCACACCCTCATTGAGCTTTTCTGAATCATGTCCGAGATATCTTGTAATATTAGTGTTTTGTACAGTCAGCGTGGCATCCTGTGCGCCATTAACCTTGTAGTTGGCATATCCAAAAAATGCAATGTTCATATCTACATATCCATCAATACCATCAACCGTATCAGTTACTCCATACTGCCACATATCATAATGCCACTTGAAGCTTGCAAGGTCATCACCGTATGTCCAACGTGTTGAAGTATAATAGTACTCGCTCCAGTATGCTGCCATCCATACTTTGAATTTGTTGGAAAGCTTTTCCCCATTAAAGTTATTGTACCATCTGTTTCTGTTAGAATATACCATTGGCTGATATCCATAACTCTTTATTACATTACAGAAAGTCTCACATGCTTCTGTTACTGAATTATAATCACCATCTAATTCCCAGTCAAACGCTACAGGATATGTTATCTGATAATCCTTTATAAGATTAATGCAGAAACTTGCTTCATCGTATGCAGTCTTTGCATCTGTTGCACCCGAATAAAAATATATTCCTACCTGAATACCGTTAGCTAATGCTCCCTGAATATTCTGCTTGAATTTTCTATCTTCGTATAAACCATCATCTCCGCCACCACATTTAATCATTGCAAATGTAATTCCATCGGCAGCAACCTTTGACCAGTCTATATCTCCCTGCCATCTTGATACATCTATACCATACACAAGCTGATTAACTTCATATATCTGATCAGAACTTGATGTTTCTTCAGTTCCTGAATCTGAAACTTCTGCATCCTCTCTTGATGGCTCTGATGAATTATCTTCAACTACCTCAAGCTCTTCTATATCCTTTACTGCAACAGGACCAGCACCACTGTCTGCAACAGCTTCAATTATCTGATTAAGTTCCTCACTTGTTGTATCATCACTTGAAAGTGCTTCCTCCATGAGACTTTCAAGCTCTTCTACTGATGAGCTCTCTTCTTCAGCTGTTTCTTCCTGAGTTTCTGCAAGAATCTTATTAAGTTTATCAAGTCTTTCTGATTCAGTTTCAGTTTCAGTCTCAGACTCATGCTCAGTTTCCTGTGCCTGCACAACATTTTTAGTGTTATTATGTTTAACATACTCAACACCTGTAACTGTTGCCGCAGTTCCCGACACCGCAACTGCACCTGTAATAATACAAATCTTGGCATGTGCCACAAATACTGACTTCCATACTACTGCTAACTTACCTGCTAAACCTTCAATAAATCCTTTCATTCTTAATCGTATCTCCTAATTCTCCTAAACCACATGTATTTTAATCATAATAATGCTTAAAGTACACTCTTCCAAATATTGCCCATGTATCAATAAATGCCTGCCATATATCTTTCATACCTATTCGTCGGCTATCCGAATCCCTGACATATACAACTTCAACAGGCATCTGTGCAATTGTAAAACCTCTTCTGTGTATAGCAACCAGAAGCTCTATATCATAGGCAAATCC
>OHIR01000932.1_pt1 | contig 15608 bp, 8 predicted proteins | sample 1568301 | NCBI WGS metagenome assembly OHIR01 (sample SAMEA3879539, study PRJEB24766) | human gut metagenome | biome: human-associated habitat; feature: feces | place: USA | collected 1985/1987
ATGAACACCCTGCCCACCAACGAGGAAGCCGACCGCCTGCCGGACGCCATCAAGGAGGCCGCCAAGGCCGGTGTGGATGCCTTCATCGTGGCCGACCTGGGCGTGCTGGATGCCTGCAAGACCGTTGCCCCGGACATCGACGTGCACATGTCCACCCAGACCGGCATCACCAACTGGGCCGCCGCCCGCGCCGCCTATAACCTGGGTGCCAAGCGCGTGGTGCTGGCCCGCGAGATGTCCCTGCAGGACATCGCCATCCTGCGCGACAAGACCCCGCCGGAACTGGAGATCGAGGCCTTTGTGCACGGTGCCATGTGCATGAGCGTGTCCGGCCGGTGCCTGCTGTCCAATTACATGGCAGGCCGCGACGCCAACCGGGGCCAGTGCGCCCAGCCCTGCCGCTGGAAGTACTACCTGAGCGAGGAGACCCGCCCCGGCCAGCTGTACGAGATCGGCGAGAACGAGAACGGCAGCTACATTCTCAACGCCAACGACCTGTGCACCGCGCCCTTCATCGACCTGATCTGCAAGGCCGGTGTGGACAGCCTGAAGATCGAGGGCCGCGCCAAGACCTTCTATTATGTGGCCAGCGTGACCGCCGCTTACCGCAAGGCGCTGGATGCCTATCTGGCCGACCCCGCCAACGACAACTTTGAGCTGCCGGCTGAGGTCTACGAGGAGCTCACCCGCACCAGCCACCGCCACTACTCGCCGGGCTTCTACTTTGGCCGCGAGCAGGCCAAACAGGCCACCGACAGCGCCACCTACATCCGCGAATGGGAGTTCGTGGGCACGGTGGACCGCTGGGAGAACGGCGTGGCCCACTGCCAGCAGCGCGGCAAGTGGAGCCTGGGCGATACGCTGGAAGCCCTCTGCCCGGACGGCCGCAGCATCCCGCTGACGCCGGAGTGGATCGAGAACGAGGCCGGGGAACGGGTGGACAGCACCCCGCACGCCATGGAGAAATACACCATGCCCACCCCGGAGCTGCCGCCCATGAGCCTGCTGCGCCGCAAAACGGCAGAATAAGCAGCCGCACCCCGCAAACCATGCCAACCGGCACCGCCTGCAAAGGCTTTGTCGGCTGGCTTTTTTTGCATCACTTGCAAAACCGCACAAACCGCGCTATACTGACATATATTATAATGTAATGCAGAGCGAAAGGAGGGAGCCTGATGTTCCGGCTGCCGATCGTAAAATTTTTCAGCCGCATCCTCAATCGGATCACCATCACGGTGGTGCTGGTGGCCCTGCAGGTGGCATGGCTGCTGTGGGCGTTTTTCTCCCTCACCACCGGCCGCGTGTGGGTCAATGCCGGCTTGCAGCTGCTCAGTCTGTTTATGATGCTGTACCTCGTGCGCAAGGACGAGAACAGCGCCTACAAGATCGGCTGGATCGCGCTCATGGGGGTGCTTCCGCTGCTGGGCGGGGCACTGTACCTCTCCTTTGGCAACAAGCGCCCGGCCAAGCGGCTGCGCAGCAAGCTGCAGGCGGTGGACGAGGCCCACAAGGCTGATCTTGCCCAGCAGCCGGGCCAGACCGACGGGCTGGATGCTTCCGGCCTCGGCATGAGCCGCTATCTGGCGCGGTACGGCCGCTACCCGGCCTGGAAGAACACCGCCGCGCAGTATTTTGCCTGCGGCGAAGCCATGTACCCCCAGCTGCTGCAGGACCTGGAGCGGGCCGAGCACACGATCTTTGTGGAATATTTCATCGTGCACACCGGCAAAATGTGGGACGGCGTGGAAGCCATCCTCCGGCGCAAGGCCGCGCAGGGGGTGGACGTGCGCCTGATCTACGACGACTTTGGCAGCCTGCTGGGCCTGCCCACCGACTTTGTGGTGCGCATGGAGCGGGCGCACATCCGGTGCATCCCCTTCAACCCGGTGGTGCCGGTGCTCTCGCTGGTGATGAACCACCGCGACCACCGCAAGATCGTGGTCATCGACGGGCGCATCGCCTACACCGGCGGCGTGAACCTGTCCGACGAGTATATCAACGCGGAGCAGCGCTTCGGCTACTGGAAGGACGCCGCCCTGCGCATCGAGGGCGATGCTGCGTGGAATTTTACCGTGATGTTCCTCAACTTCTGGAACGCTTTCCGCCCCAGTGAGACGGACTACAGCGCCTTCCGCCCCCAGCACAGTGCACACCCGGTGCAGGACGGCATCGTGCAGCCCTACGCCGACAGCCCGCTGGACGAAGAGCCGGTGGCGGAGACGGTGTACCTGAACCTGCTGGCCCGGGCCGAGCAGTATGTGTATATCTACACGCCCTATCTGGCTGTGGGCGAAGAGATGCTGGATGCGCTGAAAAACGCCGCCAAGCGCGGGGTGGATGTGCGGCTGGTGCTGCCGGGCATCCCGGACAAGAAGCTGGTGTTCCGCCTGAGCCGCTCCTACTACCTGCCGCTTTTGCAGGCGGGGGTGCGCATCTACGAGTACACCCCGGGCTTCCTGCATGCCAAGTGCTGGGTGAGCGACGACCGGGCAGCCGTGGTGGGCAGCATCAACATGGATTACCGCAGCCTGTTTTTGCACTTTGAGTGCGGCGTGCTGCTGCAGTACAACAGTCAGGTGGCTGCCCTGCGGGACGATGTGCGGGCCACCCTGCCGCAGTGCCGCGAAATTCATATTTCGGACTGCCGCACCAGCATCCCCGGCACCCTGCTGGACAGCGTGCTGCGCCTGCTCAGCCCGTTGATGTAAGGGCGCGCTCATAATTGCCCCGGCAGGGGGCACACTAGCTCCAAAGCCCGTGCGGCTGCGCGGGAGCAAAAGGAGCAAGTGTACCATGAAGCAGGTTTTTCGGGTGTTTTGGGGCTGTACGCTGGCCGCTGCGCTGGCGCTGACCGGCTGCGGCCGGGGCGGCGCTCCGGGCAGCAGCGGAGCCGGGTCCATGAGCGGCAGTGGGGCCGGTGCCATGAGCGGCGGCACAGCCGGGCAGGAGCAGGCCTGGCGCACCGGTCTTGGCGTTGTGACCGAGGCCGCAGGCAGCGACCGGGCCGGCAAGATCACCACTGCCGCTGCGGCTGTGGTGCTGGACGCCGACGGCAAACTGGCCGACGTGATGCTGGACGAGCTGGAACTTTCGGTCTCCGGCGGGAGCACCGGCAGCGTGACCATTCCGGAGGATGTGCGGTCCAAGCGCACAAAAGGGGAGGACTACCCGCTGGCGGCGGCGTCCTCCCTCGGCAAAGGGTGGGCCGAGCAGGCCGACTGGTTTGCCGACTATCTGACCGGCAGGACCCCGGACGAGGTAAAGAAGCTGAAAACGGATGAAAACGGCAAGCCGCAGGACGCCGACCTTGTGTCCGGCTGCACCATCGCGGTGGACCGCTACCGGGACGCCGTGGTGCGCGCCTGCGAACAGGCCAAAGCACTGGGAGCCGCCCAGGGCGACCGGGTGACCCTGAGCCTGATCGCGGCAGACCTGCCCCAGGACCTTGCCGCCACGGATGACCAGGACGCCCACGTCCAGGCAGACATCACGCTGGCGGCCCTGACCGTGGACGGCGAGGGCCGGGTGACCAGCGCCATCGGGGACATGACCCAGCCGCAGCTGACCGTCAGCGCGGACGGCACGGTCTCCGGGCCGGAAGAGCCGGTGTACACCAAGAACGAGCAGGGCGACAAGTACGGCATGCGGGAGGCCAGTGCCCTGCACAAGGAGTGGTACGAGCACGCCGAGGGCTATTGCAGCACCCTGAAGGGCAAGACCATGGCGGAGATCGCCGCCCAGCCCACCGACGGCTCCGACGCCGACCTGAAAGCCCTGTGCACCATCTCGGTCACCGACCTGCAGAAAGCGGTGCTGGCCGCGCTGGCAGAAACCTGAACAGAACAAAACGAGGGAAGGCCCGCGGGCTTTCCCTCGTTTTTGTGGATGGAATTATTTGCCGAACGCGCTGTCGGTCAGGCCGTCCATGTTCAGCATGCCTTCCAGCGCGGCGATGTCGGTGGTCACGTCCAGCGCATCGGACTGGAACAGCTTGTCCAGCTGGTTTTCAAAGGCGGTCACCAGCAGGTCCATGCTGCGCTCGATGCTGTGCTTGGCTTCGGTGATGTTCGTGCCCTCCACCGCCTGCCGGGAGAGGTTGGCGTAGGTGTTCAGCAGCTTGAGGGCAGTGGGCAGATAGTAGTTCATAAACTTTTGCAGCTGCGCCTTTTTGTCCGGATCCTTCTGCGCCAGCGCAAAGATACGCCCGCTGACCTCCTCCAGCCGGGAGATCTTCTGGCTCATCACCGGGTCAGGAATGGCATCGTTCACTTCCCGCAGCTGGCGCAGCAGTGCAGCGTACTCGTCCTCTGCGGCGGGCTGGGGCTTGGGTGCCGGAGCGGGTGCGGGCTTTTTCGGCTGCGGTGCTGCGCCCCGCACCACCAGCGTGTCGGTGCGGTTGTCAATGTAGGCGTCTGCGCCGAAGTATCCGTGCTCGATGGCGCTTTTCACGGCAGGACGTCCCCGGGCGGCATCCACCCCGGCGGCAGCAAACAGTTCCGGCAGAGGAATGTTATCCCGCTCGCCCACCACTTTATCCAGCAGCCGCTCCAGCTTGCGGGTGCTGTTCATCCGCAGGCCGGTCAGCAGCGCACCGCCGCCGCCAATGGCCATGACGATATCGAAAAACAGCTCCCCGGGGTCGGGCATCAGTGGCCACGCGCCAATGAGATCCACCACATCCATCACCCCGGCAAACAGAAAGACAGCGCCCAGGATGGTGCAGAGGGTGGCAATGTTCTTGTGCCATTGCTTGGCGCTTTTCTGCTCCTCGGTGGGCACATCATGGCCGCAGACGGGCTCGCTCTTCCGGTCAGGCTCCGGCCCAAGGTCGGCGCGGTAGTCGCTCCGGGCACGGGCGGCTTCCTGCTCCTCCTTCATCACCTTCTGGTCAATGCCCTTCAGGATGAACAGCAGCACTCCCAACGGCCCGGACATCGCCATCACGATAAAGATGGCGATGGTGGGGATCTTTGCAAAATAGTGTTTTCTCGGCTCCATGGGGCAGATTCCTTTCCAAAAACAAAATAACGACCACGTTCCTTTTTATTATAGCGGAACGCGGTCGTTTTGTTAAGGGGTAATCCATGCGGGCGGCAGGGGAGTAAGTCTGCCCCCGCAGGGAGAGATCACTTCATCAGGCTGCACACGGCCTCAGCGTAAGCGGTGGGGTCGTCCACAGGCAGGCCCTCGATGAGCTGGGCCTGTGCGTACAGCAGGGCACTGTACTTGTTGATCTTGTCGGTGTCACCGGCCTCCTGGGCAGCCTTCAGCACGGCGAACACGGGGTGGTTGGCGTTCAGCTCCAGCACCTTGTCGCTCTTCACGCCCTCGCTGCCGGGCTGCTTGGACAGCACCTTTTCCATCTCAATGGACAGCGGGCCGTCGGCGCTCAGGCACACCGGGTGATCCTTCAGGCGGGTGGAGACCTTGACTTCCTTCACCTTGCCGTCCAGAGCAGTCTTCATGGCGTCGAACAGGTCCTTGTTCTCGGCGGTGGCATCCTCGGCGGCCTTCTTCTCTTCCTCGGACTCCAGGCCCAGGTCACCGCTGTTGACGTTCTTGAACTCCACGGTGCCGTCCTTGCCCTCGGCATCCTTGCGGGGGTAGCTGCGCATGATCTGCAGGCAGAACTCATCCACGTCCTCGGTCAGCAGCAGGACATCATAGCCCTTGTCCAGAACCAGCTCGGCGGCGGGGAGCTTGGCCAGACGGTCAGTGGAGTCACCGGCGGCAAAGTAGATGAACTTCTGCTCGGCAGGCATCTTGTCCACATACTCCTGCAGGGTGACCATCTTCTGCTCCTTGGCAGACCAGAACAGCAGCAGGTCGCGCAGCAGCTCGGCGTGCATCCCGTAATCAGAGTAAGCGCCGAACTTGATCTGGCGGCCGAACTCCTTCCAGAATGCCTCGTACTTTTCGCGGTCGTTGACCAGCATGGAGTGCAGCTCGTTCTTGATCTTCTTTTCCAGTGCGTTGTGGATCAGCTTGAGCTGGTTGTCCTTCTGCAGCATCTCACGGCTGATGTTCAGGCTCAGATCCTGGCTGTCCACAATGCCCTTGACGAAGCTGAAGTAATCGGGCAGCAGGTCGGCGCACTTCTCCATAATGAGAACGCCGGATGCGTACAGGGCCAGACCCTTTTCATAATCCTTGGTGTAGAAGTCGTAGGGACGGTGGCTGGGCACGAACAGCAGGGCGTTGTAGTTGGCGGTGCCCTCGGTGCGGCTCACGATGACGCGGGCGGGGTCAGAGTAATCGTTGAACTTATCCTTGTAGAAGCTGGCGTATTCCTCGTCGGTGACCTCGCTCTTCTGCTTCTTCCAGATGGGCACCATGCTGTTCAGGGTCTCAAGCTCGGTGTAGGTCTCCCACTCCGGCTTGTAGTCCTCGGGCTTGGGATCGGGTTCGGGCTTCTGGCGGCTCTTCTCCCGCTCCATCTGGATGGGATAGCGCACATAGTCGCTGTACTTTTTGACGATGGCCACAATGCCGTATTCATCGAGGAAGTTCTCGTAATTGTCGGTATCGGTGCTGTCCTTGATGTGCAGGATGATGTCGGTACCGGCGGTTTCCTTCTCAGCGGGGGTCAGCTCGTAGCCGTCAGCACCGCTGGACTCCCACTGCCAGGCTTCGTCCGCACCGTATGCCTTGGAGATGACGGTGACCTTGTCGGCGACCATGAAGGCGGAGTAGAAGCCCACGCCGAACTGACCGATGATGTCGATGTTCTCGTCCTTGTTGTCCTTCTTGAAGTCCAGAGAACCGGAGTGGGCGATGGTGCCCAGGTTCTGCTCCAGCTCTTCTTTGGTCATGCCGATGCCGTTATCGGAGACAGTCAGCAGGCGATTGTCCTTATCGCGGGTGAGCAGGATGCGGAAATCGCCCTTGTTCATGCCCACGGAGGGATCGGTCAGGCTCTTATAATAAAGTTTGTCGATGGCATCCGAAGCGTTGGAGATCAGCTCACGGAGGAAGATCTCCTTGTTGGTGTAGATGGAGTTGATCATCATGTCCATCAGCTTTTTGCTTTCAGCCTGAAATTCTTTCTTCGCCATAATACAAAACCTCTTTTGTACAGTATTCAGATCCGGCCCCTCGCAAAAGGAGCGGCAATGCAAAAGAAGCAGCCGATGCTGCATCTTCTTAGCACTCATATCTTTCGAGTGCTAATATACACCGATGCGGGTCAAAAATCAAGGGGTTTCATAAAAAGTTCAGAAATGAACTGGAACAAAATGCCTTTTGTGCGTTGCTACAAAAAATTCATAAAGAAATAGTTGACCTTTCACAACTTTTAGCGTATACTGGTCAGCGGAAACAAACGAGGAAAGAGGAATATGTTATGGCAATGAAGCCGGAGATCTCCGTGAAGAACCTGCTGATGCAGGCATTCCTGACGGGCTGGGAACGCTCGGACAAGAGCATTTCGCAGGATGAATACTTACAGAGCGCCATTCAGGTCATCGAAGTGCTGCAGGTGGAACCTGAAAATGTCTACGCCGAGGAGGGCCTGGGCCTGACCGATGGCGATGAGGTGGATCATCTGGACGACCTGCTGCGGGCAGACGGCCAGTGGCTGTATTACGGCGTGGAGGAGGAGAACTTCTTCCTCATCCAGTGGTATCCGGACAAGGCTTCTGCCGAGGCCAAGCTGGCCGAGCTGGAAGCACTGGGCGACGGCAAGCAGTATCTGGTGGACCTGAGCCTGACCCGCGAAACTCCTTCGGCTGCTGAGAACTTCGGCAGCTCCAACCCGGTTCAGCTGCGGAGCTGAGCCCGGCGTTTCTGACAAAAAGAAAGGGAATTTTCCATGCAGCTTTCACAAACGGAACGGGAGCGCCTGTCCGCTATTCTGGAACAGTACGACCATCACCCCAAGGTGCAGGAAATGCGTGAGTTTATCCAGCACGGTGATGTGACCACCTACCAGCACTGCAAGAATGTGGTCGTGGTCAGCTGCTGGATCAACCACCGCTTCCATCTGGGAGCCGATGAGACCACGCTGGCCGTGGGGGCCTTCCTCCATGATTTCTATCTCTATGACTGGCACAAGCAGGGCTCTTTCCACGGCCTGCGGCATCTGTTTGAGATGCACGGCTTTTCCCACCCGGGGTCTGCCTGTGTGAACGCACAGCGGGTGTTCGGCATTACCAAAAAGGAGCAGAACATCATTGCCAGCCACATGTGGCCCCTGACCTTCCGCCATATCCCGACCTGCCGGGAGGCGGTCATCGTCTGTCTGGCGGATAAATACTGCGCCATTGTGGAGAGCATGTTCCGCCGCACAAGGGTGGGCGCTGACGAAGAAGAGTGGTAAAGAAGCCGCCGCACTGTTCACATGAAAGAACGCAAAAGACCAGAGTTGTAACGCCTTTTGGCGAAACAACTCTGGTCTTTTTTGCTGGGGCTTGTGCAACAGCCTCTTTGAAAAAGTGATCTTATTCTGCTCTCAGAGCCTTGACAGGGTCAGAGCGGGAAGCGGTTTTGGCGGGGATGAAGCCGCCCAGAATGGTCAGCACAGTTGCCAGCGCAACCAGCACCACAGCGGCCTTCCAGGGCAGAACGGCCACTACGCTGGTGCCGACGGCGATCTTCTGGATGAGCATGTTGCCCGGAATGAGCAGCAGTCTGCTGAGGCCGATGCCCATGAGGCCCGAGCACAGGCCGATGATGAAGGTCTCGGCGTTGAACACCTCGGAGATGTTCCGCTTGGAAGCACCGATGGCACGCAGGATGCCGATCTCCTTGCGGCGCTCCAGCACGCTGATATAGGTGATGATGCCGATCATAATGGAGGAGACCACCAGCGAGATGGAGACAAAGGCCACCAGCATGTTGGAGATCATGTTGATGATCCTGGTCACGGAGGTCATCAGGGTGCCCACCACATCGGTGTACTGGATCACCTTGTCTTCCGCGCCCTGCTCACGCATGGCGGCATTGTAGCTGTCCAGCACGTTGAGGACCTTCGCCTTTTGCTCGAAGTCCAGCGGATAGATGTTGATCTGGCTGGGGTCGTCCTCGCTGGCATAACCAAAGGCCTGCAGGTTGCTTTCATAGGTGGCACTGGTGGACATCATTTTCGACTTCATCAGCTCCGCCAGATCGTCTTCGGTCATGTTGAATCGGATGGCATTCCGGAACGCATCTGCGTCGATCTTCAGCGCGCTTTCCATCTGGCTGCCCAGAGAGGAGAAGCGCTCGGTCATCTGGCTCTGCAGGTTCGTGCTGATCTGGCCCATGGCCTGCTCCATGGCAGTGCCCAGCTGGGTCTGCAATTCGGCGGCGATCTGTTCCGAGAAGTTTGCCATCACGCTGCCCATGACCTGCTGCATGGCGGCAGTAAACTGCTCCTGCAGGGCAGCGGTATCGATGAGGCTGCCCATGGAATCCTTCATCAGCTGCTGGAACTGGCCACTGGCAAGATACTGGTCAAAACCGATCTTGTCCAGCCCCAGAATGCCGTTGCCGATGATGTAATCCTTGTAGCCGGTCATCACCTTCTGGGCCAGCTGCTGCATTTTGTCGGCGGGAATGGAAATGTCCATGTTGGCGAACACGTCCGTCAGGGCGCTCATGTCGATGTCGGGCGTTTCGGCCAGATCGAATTGGAAGCTGTCCGGGTCGATGAGGGAGGAAAAATCTACGGAACCGTCACTCAGGTCGAACGCGCCGCTCAAGTCAAGATCCAGCTTGCCGGGGTCGAACTGGAAGGCGCTCTCGAGCTGGTCGGTGTCAATGGAGAAGAGGGAAGCCATGTCCATGGCAGCGGTCTGCTCGGTGCCGAAGGGTTCGCCGTTCAGCACATTGGTCTGCGGGTCGGCGAGCTGGTCCTGCACCAGCCTGCTCTGGGCGGCGGTGTCCATGACATGCCGGGTCAGGGAGGCGGGATAGGCGATGCCGGAGGACAGCATGGCGGCGGAGGCGTTCTCCCTGGGCTGCACCACGCCCACGATGGTCATGGTCTCGCTGTTGGCCACAAGCTCCTGCAGGAAGGCCTTGTCGTCCGATTTATCCACCCAGGTGCTGTGGGCATCGTCGTACTGGTAGCGGTCGGCCGCATTGACCAGCTTGAAGGTGCGGCCCAGAAAATCGCTGTACCGGTAGGTCTTGAAATCTTCGGGCACATCCACATTCTGGTTCTGGGCGAACTGCTGGATCATCTTGTCCAGCTCGGCGTTGTCCCGCAGGCCCAGCGCGTAGAGGGCATAATCGGTGATGGAACCATCCGCACCCAGCACGGCAACGCACTCGTTGTAGTTTTCGGGCCAGCGGCCTGCCTTGACCTCGTACTGGGAATGATACAGGGCATCGCTGGCGGGCAGCTGGTAGAACACGCTGGTGTTCATCATGCTGGCCATCATGTTGTTGGTCGAGCTGGTGGAGCTGATGCCCAGAGCGGAAAGGGAGGAATCCGGGTTCACCTGCCGGATGCTGCCGTCCGGGTCCTGGCGGTAGATCTGAGGCTGGACATTATAGGAATACTCCACCGAGGAAACGCTCTCCCCGATGCTGCAGGCATCGCTCTCGAGGTAGGTCTTCAGGCTCTTCAGGTCGTTGGAGGTGATGCCGGAAACCATCTGGGTCACGAGCTGGCGCACCGGCACCATCCCTTCGCCGAGGTCGGGGGCGGCGGTCTGGCCGGGCAGGTCGGCGGACAGCAGGCTGGTCAGATCCATGCCGCTGCGCAGGATCTGCACCGGGTACTCGGAAAGGGTGTCCCGCTCCATATCAGCGATATACTGGTTGACACCGGTGGACAGGGAGATGATCAGCGCAATGCCGATGATGCCGATAGAGCCTGCAAAGGCCGTGAGCAGGGTGCGGGTCTTTTTGGTCCAGAGGTTGTTGAAGCTCAGGGTCAGCGAGGTCCACCACGACATGGAGGAGTGGCCCATGTTTTTGTGAACGGCAGGGGCAAGCTGAGCGGTGTCGGGCTCGTAGGGGGCAGTGTCGGAGCGGATGACACCATCCTTCAGGTTCACGATGCGGGTGGCGTACTGCTGGGCCAGCTCCGGGTTGTGGGTGACCATGACCACCAGCCGGTCCTTTGCCACCTCCTTGAGCAGCTCCATGACCTGGATGCTGGTCTCGCTGTCCAGCGCGCCGGTGGGCTCGTCCGCCAGCAGGATATCCGGATTGTTGACCAGCGCACGGGCAATGGCAACGCGCTGCATCTGGCCGCCGGACATTTCGCTGGGGTGCTTGTGCAGCTGATTGCCCAGTCCCACCTTCTGCAGCGCCTCGGTGGCGCGGCGCTTGCGCTCTGCGCCCGAGATGCCGGAAATGGTCAGGGCCAGCTCCACGTTGGCCAGAACGGTCTGATGGGGGATCAGGTTGTAGCTCTGGAACACAAAGCCGATGGTGTGGTTGCGGTAGGAGTCCCAATCGCGGTCGGTGTACTTTTTGGTGGAGATCCCGTTGATGACAAGGTCACCGCTGTCGTACCGATCCAGGCCGCCGATGATGTTCAGCAGGGTGGTCTTACCGGAGCCGGAGGGGCCCAGGATGGCGACGAATTCGCTGTCGCGCAGGTTCAGGCTGACATCATTCAGTGCGGTCTGTACTAGGTCACCGGTTTTGTATTCCTTGCGGATCTTTTTCAGTTGAAGCATAGGCAGGCCTTTCTTGTGCGTGCCCGGCGGCGTGTGGAAAATGCCGGACAAAAAACAAAATAACGTAGATATGGTATCAGATGAATGTGAACAAACCGTTGCTTTTCTGGAAAGATGGTGTTATGCTGGAGAAGGTAAAAGAAACAAAAATCGACACTTTATGACGTAAATTACCAGAAATCAAGACGCAAATAGCCGCCATTCCTGCACGGTTCGACGCATAGTGACGTTTTTTCGGGGATTGAATCTTTCCGCAGGGCCTTATAAAATAGTATCGTACAGTACGCACGGAAGAAAAGTGCGGCAAATTTAAGGCAAAGGGGAAGGTTGGATTGACGGAACGACTCGTTTCAAAGCTGCATGTCGCGCTTTTGAGCTACGACGAGCGGGAGATCCGCGTCCGGAAAAATTATCTGGAGGAGCAGAATCCTGCGATCTGCTGTGTCTGCTTCCACAGCGGCGAGGAGCTGCTGCGGGAGCTGCGCCAGCAGCGCAGTGTGGATATCGTGGTGCTTTCGAGCCAGCTGGAGGATATGGATGGGTATGAGTTCCTCAAGCGGCTCAACAGCCTGCATAACCGCCCGCTGCTGCTGTTGCAGGGGGATGACTGGTACAGCGATGCCACGGCATCGTTCCTGCGGCCGGACGGCAGGCAGTACCTGCCGGAGCGCAGCAGCCTGCTGGATCTGCTGCTGGATCTGCGCAGCTCCACGGACATCGGCATCTTCTGGGTGCTGCCGTTCTGCAAGCAGCTTTATGCGGAGTGGGGCATCCAGCAGCCGGATGTGAACTGTGAATATCTGACCACCGCGCTGCAGGTCGTATGCGGCACAGAGCGGAAGCTGGCCGTGCGCAAGGAGATCCTGCAGACTGTGGCCGAGGAACACCACACCACAGTGGCCGCTGTGGACTGCGGGATGCGCCGCCTGATCGACGGGGTGGAAAAATACAACACCGAAGCTTGGCAGAAATTCAAGCAGGATTACGGCCTGATGGGGCATAGCGTTACCCTGGGCAAGCTGATCTATGCGGGCCGCCAGAAATTGATCGACAGCGGAACGCAGGGACGGAAGGCCGGACGATGAGAAAAAAGAGAGAGAACGGAATGGCAAAAGAGAGCGGGATGGGGGATTTCCCCCGCAAACAATTTGAGAGCGTGCTGCTGCACTCCCTGCGCATTATGGACCAGAACCGGGAATACCTGCAGATGCATCTGGCCCGGACCGGAGACGAAAGGACCCGGCAGGCGCTGGAGGATATGGGGCAGGAGAGTATCCGCCTGGAGCGCACCCTGCGGGAAATGATGGGTCTGCTGGAAGTGGAGATGAACGACAAGCCGCCCATGAAGCCGGTAGACCTGTGCTGGATCCTGATGGAGGCCGCCCAGATAGCCCCGGAGATCGAGAAGCAGCTGGGCATCCGGCTGATCGTGGATCACAGCCCGTTCCGGCGCTGCTATGTCAAGGCGGATGCCCAGGAGGCCGAGCAGCTGCTGTTCCATCTGCTTTCCAACGCCCTGCGGGCCGTAAGCCCCGGCGGGCAGATCAAGATCCGGCTCACCCGGGACGACGAGGATCTGTACCTGATCGTGGAGGACGACGGCTGCGGCCTGCCCACCGGTGAAAACTGGATGGAGAACCGCCGCCGCTTCCTGGGCGGTGTGCAGGCAGGGCTGCTGCTCTGCCGCCGCTACTGCGCCCACATGGGGTGGGTGCTTTCCCTCACGCCGCGCGATGCCGGAAGCGGCACCCGGGCGGAGGTGCGCATCCCGCTGGCCGGAACGATGTTTCCCATTGAGGGCAGCGTGGAACTGCACACCATCCATCCGGCGCTCACCACTGCTGACGGCCTGCGCTGGCAGATCCTGCGGGAACTTGCCCTGTTGTCCGATAAAATGGAATGATATGATATTCAGCGCCCTGCTCCGGGCTTTTCCGGGGCAGGGCGTTTTTGTGTAAAAATCACTCTGAGTAAAGAATCTTAACCGGAATGTAGAAAAACAGGGGGGCTGTATTCGTGAATTTAACAAAATGTTTAACTTTTTGAGCGGAAAATACTATTTTTTGCGTGTAAAATGTGGTGACTGGATTGATTGTATCCCGATTTTTGAGTATAATACAACTGTATTTTTATATTGTTCCTCAGGAGGAAAAGCAAGTGAGAGTAGGTCTTGACATCGGAAGCACCACCATCAAGTGCGCGGTGCTGGACGAACATGATGCGCTGATTTATTCAACATACGAGCGTCATTACAGCCATATTTTGGAAAAGGCGCAGGAGCTGCTGCGCCGCATCGATGCAGAGCACCTGCACGGAAACAAGGCTCTGCTGAGCATCTCCGGTTCTGCCGGTATGGGCCTGGCCGACAGCTGCGGCGTGCCCTTTGTGCAGGAGGTGTTCTCCACCCGTGTGGCAGTCAAGCGGTTTGTGCCCGCCACCGACTGCGTGATCGAGCTGGGCGGCGAGGACGCAAAGATCCTGTTCCTGACCAACGGCACCGAGGTCCGCATGAACGGCAGCTGCGCCGGCGGCACCGGTGCCTTTATTGACCAGATGGCCACCCTGCTGAAGATGAGTGCCGACGAGATGAACAAGGCCGCGGAAAAGGCCGAAGCGGAACTGGACGACAGCGCCAAGGACCGTCTCGCCGATTTGAACCAGGAAATCGCCGACAAAAGCGAAAAGCTCAACGGGCTGAAAGCGCGTTGGGACGCCGAAAAGAACGGCCACAACCGTATCGGCGACCTGCGCAAGAAGCTCGACGAGCTGCGTACGCAAGCCGAAAAGTACGAGCGCGAAGGCGACCTGGCGAAATCGTCAGCCATCAACTACGGCGAAATCCCGGCCATCCAGAAGGAAATCGCCCAAGCCGAGAAGAACGAGGCGGAATCGGGCGGAGCCGACAATGCCAACGCCGACGTGCCGATGGTCCCCGACCGCGTCGACGCCGACTCCATCGCCGAAATCGTCTCCGACTGGACCGGCATCCCCGTGGGCCGTCTTATGCAGGGCGAAAACGAGAAGCTCCTGCACATGGAGGAGTACCTCGGCAAGCGCGTGATCGGCCAGAAGGAAGCCATCCAAGCGGTTTCCGACGCCGTGCGTCGCTCGCGTGCCGGCATCTCCGACCCGAACCGTCCGACCGGATCGTTCCTGTTCCTCGGCCCCACCGGCGTGGGCAAGACCGAACTGGCCAAGGCGCTCGCCGACTTCCTGTTCGATGACGAGAAGGCCATGGTGCGCATCGACATGAGCGAATACATGGAGAAGGCCTCCGTGTCCCGCCTGATCGGAGCCGCGCCGGGCTACATCGGCTACGAAGAGGGTGGCCAGCTTACCGAAGCCGTGCGTCGCCGTCCGTATTCGGTGGTGCTGTTCGACGAGGTGGAGAAGGCCAATCCGGAAGTCTTCGACGTGCTGCTGCAGGTGCTTGACGACGGTCGCCTGACCGACGGCCAGGGCAGGACCGTGGACTTCAAGAACACGATTCTGATCATGACCTCTAACATTGGTTCCAGCTATCTGCTGGAAGGCATTGACGAGAAAGGCGATATCCGTCCGGAGTTCCTCGTCAATCCCGACATGGACGCGGACGCCAAGAAGAAGGCCGTGATGGACGCCGTGCACATGCAGTTCAAGCCGGAATTCATCAACCGTCTGGACGAACTGGTCATGTTCCACCCGCTGACCCGCGAGGAGCTCGGCGGCATCGTGGACATTCAGGTCGCGCAGGTGTCCGCACGTCTGACCGACCGCCGCATCACGCTCGACGTGACCGATTCGGCGCGCGAATGGCTTGCCAACACCGGTTACGATCCGGCGTACGGCGCACGTCCGCTGCGTCGCCTGGTGCAGACCGAAGTCGGCGACCAGCTTGCCCGCATGCTGCTGGCCGGCGAAGTGCACGACGGCGACACCGTGCTGGTGGACCAGACCGGCGGCGACCACCTGGAGCTGTCCGCGTGGGCCGCGGACCATCTGGAGGATATGGGC
>OHIR01000946.1_pt1 | contig 15456 bp, 11 predicted proteins | sample 1568301 | NCBI WGS metagenome assembly OHIR01 (sample SAMEA3879539, study PRJEB24766) | human gut metagenome | biome: human-associated habitat; feature: feces | place: USA | collected 1985/1987
TCCCGCCATATCCAGCACCATAGACTGAAAACAGATCACAACCGGAAGCACTGCTACCACCGATTCAAATGCGCCAACGACCGAGGAAACCAGCATTCCAAGAAATAACAGAGCGGTCAGCCACGGAAGACGCTTTTTCACACTTTCAAAAACGCTTTCCCTCAAATCTTCCTCGCCGGTCAGACCACCCAGCTTTGCGTAATCATCGCTCATCTCATCGTCAACCAGTTCCACCACATCGGACGATGTTATGATACCCATCAATTTGCCTGCCTCATTCAGCACCGGCAGACTGCGCTCCGCATAGTCCACAATGCGCTCGATACAGTCGCTGATTTTTTCCCGATCTGTAACGTAGGGGTAAGACCCAACGATGAGTTCCGCAAGAGGATCTTCTGCACGTGCAATAATCAAATCTTTTAAGTCGATTGCACCATAGAAATGTTCATTTTCATCCACCACGTACAACACAGAGATGTTGTCATTCTCCCCGGCCTGCTTGACCAGCTCACTCATAGCCTGCCGGATGGTCATATCATTTTTGATGCGGATATAATTCGTCGTCATTTTGCTGCCGATCTCATCTTCGCTATAAGAAAGCAGCATCTTTACGTCTTCAATCGAATCTCTGTCCAGTTTGTTGACGATTTCACCCTTGTCTATCTCGTCAAGGTCTTCCAGCGCATCTGCCGCATCGTCCGAGTCCATGTTGGAAATAACTTTTGCAGCCTCATCTCTGGATAATTCTTTCAGATACGGCTCTGCATCGTCCAGATAGGCGAAGATCTCAGCCACTTCGTCTACTCCCAAAATGGGATAAAGCGACTTGCGTTCTGCAGGCATGAGCGCTTCCAAAGCATCCGCCAGATCTTTTTCATGGTAATCCGACAGTTTTTCGGCCAGTTCAGCCTGAGGTATATTGCCATGAATGATGTTCAAAATTTCCTGCACATAGTTTTTCTGCATGATCTGTCCTCTTGATTCTGTTATGTCAATCAAAAAATATCGTTTCACTTCAAAAATTCGAATTCTATCATAGCACGTCCGTCCTGTGACAGCCACCATTCCGGTGTAAACCCTTTGTAAAATCAGATATAAAAAATTCCCGTCAAAGCAGCAGACTTTGACGGGACGAAAGAAGAAAAGAAAGATACTCAATTGATGCACAGAGCCATTCAAGCTATAACCTGATCTCTTGCACAGAGCATACGTTGATGCCGCTCTGCCCTGTACCATGGCAGATAAAGAAGCAACAGGACTGCAGCAAGAACCGGCAGAAAGCCCAGTAGATAAAAACGTTCTCCAAAGCAGTGGGCGAAAAAGGCAGTAATCGCATTGCCCTGCGGATCATTGAGAAAGAAAAAGTTTGTTTTCAGCAGCCGATTCAGGAAAAAGATCGGCGTTGCGATTGCACACAGAAACGCCAGTACCCAGCGGATATGATGCACCTGCGGGCGAAATCCGCCAGCAAGCAGAAGGACCGGATAGAGGATCAGCAGAACGTGAATGCTATAGGAATGCAGATGCAGCAGGTTCCAGACCGGAAGCCGCTGCCATGAGGGGCTCAACATTGCGACCACTGCTCCCGGAATACAGAGCGCATAAAGGATTTCCTTGCTCCAACGGCTCTGGTGTATGGCATCGTACCAGCAGACAAAGATGTTGATGCTGCACAGGTGGAGAGGCAGATAGGTCACGTTCCATTGAACGGTGTACAGCAGGACGGTCTGCTTCATAAACTCATCGGCCAGCATCAGGACAAACACAGCGCGAAGGATCTGATGCCGGGTCACTTCCCTGCAGCGGTAGTAGATCACCGCACAGAGAAAAATGACCGCCGCTGCTCCCAGCAATTCTGCCCAATGCGTTGCACTGAACAAAGAGAAGGCGCGGTAATCCGCCCCGCGTTCTGCCTGTATCGTCTGCACGGATTTCCAGAAATCTTCCATAGGATTCTCCCTTTCTGCGATTTCATTCTACAATAAAATTGTATCATCGAAATCCAGTCGAAGAAACCGTGCTGCGGTCAAATCTGTGTGAAATCCGAGTGCATCTCACTTCAGACTGGAGTGCACGTTGGCCTGATAGGCTTCCTCGTAGAACTGCTTGGCGTATTCGTAGCCGCCGTGATTATGGAAATATGCGGAGTTGACGTCGAAAACCAGCTCGCCATAGTGGACGGCGTCCTGTTTAAGGCCTCGGGTGGAGATGGTGCCGTCCTGCTCCATCTGCCGCACCGTGCGGGAAATGGCAGGAAGCGGTTGATGAAGCTCCTGAACAAGATCGGAGATATAAACGGCACCGTCCTGTCCATGGAGCCGAATGCAGCCCAGCAGCCCTTCCAGCATGGGGAAGTGGCACTTGGGGCAGTCGGACAGAGCGGCCTTCATGCCGGCCTTGGATGCTTTGCTCAGCCGGTGGATGTAGCGGCAAAGCCCACGGAAACTCAACGTGGATTCCTCAGACACGCGATCCCTCCTCTCAAAAATTGCTTAACAGATGTTAACTGTTAACGCCTGATAATAATAGGCTTTTGCAGGCCGGATTGCAACCCCCTGCAGGGATTGTTTCACAAAAGTTCACAAACGTTTGTGTCCCGCATACACATAAAGCAAAGGGGGCATCGGGCATGGAACAGCGTTTGTGGATGATCCTGCAATTGTTCGGCGGGGCGGCACTTTTCTTATACAGTATGGACACCCTCACGGACGCTTTGCAGCAGGCGGCGGGGGACACCCTGCGGCAGGCCCTTGCCCGGCTCACGGCCCACCCGCTGGCCGGGGTGCTCACGGGGGCGGCGGTCACGGCGGTGGTGCAGAGCAGCTCGGCGGTCACGGTGCTGGTGCTGGGCCTTGTGGGGGCCGGGCTGCTGACCCTGCAGCGGGCCGTGCCGGTGGTGTTCGGGGCCAACATCGGCACCACGGTCACCGCGCAATTGCTGGCCTTCCGGCTGGAGGATGCCCGGTATCTGCTGCTGGTGGCGGGGCTGCTGCTCTGGTTCGCGGGGCGCGGGCGTCTGCACGCAGCCGGGCAGGCGCTGGTTGCTTTCGGCCTGCTGTTTGAGGGCATCGCGGTCATGGCCGAGGCCATGGAGCCGTTGGCAGCGGGGCCGGTGTTCCGGCAGTGGATGGCCCAGGTGCGGCACCGCCCCGGCCTGGGCCTGCTGGCAGGGCTGGGTATGACCCTTGCCGTGCAGAGCAGCTCCGCCACCATTGCGGTGCTGCAGCGGGCGGCCGCCCGCCCCGGGCCGGACGGCGGGTGCCTGCTGGGCCTTGCGGGAGCCATCCCGGTGCTGTTGGGGGACAACATCGGCACCACCGTCACAGCGGTGCTGGCATCGGTGGGGCAGAGCCGGGACGCCAAGCGTCTGGCGGCGGCCCACGCCCTGTTCAACCTGTCCGGGGCGGCGGTGTGCTGGCTGCTGCTGCCCCAGTTCACCGCGCTGGTGCGGCTGGTCTCGCCCCACGGGCCGGAGAGCGCCGTGCTGGCCCGGCAGATCGCCAACGCCCACACCCTGTTCAATCTGGGCTGCACGGTGCTGTGGCTGCCCCTGACCCCTTGCATGGTGCGCATCGTGTGCATTCTTTTGCCGGAAAAGCACGCCCCCCTGAGTTGAAATGAACGCCTTAAAATGGTATAATGACAATGTATCGAACAAATTTTGTGACGCTTTTGTTGCACAAATGATAAACGGACCCTTCTGTGGGCCTGCAGCGGTGTGCGGCTGCCAGGGCACAGAGCGAACCAAGAGGACGTGTTTACTATGAAGGATATCATCAACGGGTTGATCGAGCGGTTCCGCAGGCAGCATGTACAGGCCCGGCGCTATGTGGCCCTGATGCTGGTGCTGGCCCTGCTCACCACCCTGTTCGTCAACTGGCAGCTCCATGGGGTGGGCATCTCCATGACTGCCGACTACCACTGCGGCTACGAGGAGCACCAGCACACGGCGGCCTGCTACGAAAAAGTGCTCACCTGCGGTTACGAGGAGGGCGAGCCGGAAACGCCCGTCACCTCTTCGGACAGCAGCGCCGATCCGGTGTCCGCCTACAGCGCGGCCGAGCCGGAAGAGCCGGAAGAGCCGGTGCAGACCGAGCCGGAGACCATCTGGGTGCCCCATGAGCACACCGATGCCTGCTACGAGGAGCACCGGGTGCTGACCTGCTATCAGGAAGAGCACGAACACACCGACGACTGCTTTGACGAGTACGGTGCGCTCATCTGCGGCGAGTTCGAGCATATCCACGACGACAGCTGCTACACCACCGAGTATGAGCTGGTGTGCGGCCTGGACGAAGGCGAACTGGTGGAGGAGCCCAACCCCGCCTATCAGGAAATGCCTGCCAGCCGCCCCGTGGTGGACCTGCCCACGGAGCCGGTCGAGACCACCCCGGACGAGCCGGTGCTGCATCACCACACCGACGCCTGCTACACCGAGGAGCTGGTGTGCACCATCCCGGAGCACCACCACACCGTGGAGTGCCTGGCTGATACCCAGGCCGACGTGGAGACTGCCGAGGAATGGCAGGCCGCGGCCAACGTGGCCCTGAATGGCAACTGGGCCGAGGACCTGCTCACCGTGGCAAAGTCCCAGCTGGACTACCAGCAGAGCGACAAGAACTTCAAGCTGGATGTGGAGGACCAGCAGGTGCTGCGCGGCTACTCCCGCTATGGTGCCTGGTACGGCAACCCCTACGGCGCCTGGGACGTGATGTTCCTGTCCTACTGCCTGCACTTTGCGGGTGTGCCCCAGACGGTGGTGCCCCAGCGTGCGGGCGTGATGGCCCTGCACAGTGACCTGCGCGGCTCCCAGTGGCTCACCGACGCCGACGGCTCCACCGCAAGGCCCGGCGATATCGTCATCTACAACACCCTCACCACCGAGCAGGTGGCCGTGGACGAGAGCTCCTATGGCATCGCCCTGCTGGACCTGGACGAGGACCCCGACACCGCCGCCCAGCTCACGGCTCCCGAGCCGCAGGTGGACACCCGCACCGTGACCACCGAGACGGTGGGCATCGTGTCCGCCGTGGACCCCGACGCCGGGACCCTGACCGTGATCTCCGGCAACGTGGACGGCAAGGTGGCCGAGGTGTCCGCTGCCATGTCCGACGTGACCAGTGTCATCTCGGTGACCAGTGCCTATGCCGCCGAGACCACCGCTGTGGCCCCGGAGGACCCGGCAGGCTCCCAGGAGGAGCTGGACGGCAGCTATGCGCTGCTGGAAGATGAGGATGGCTTTGGGGCCACGGTGGACTGGGTGGGTGACGCCGACCCCTACGGCATCGCCCTGCTGGCTGCCGGGGACGACCATGATCTGAACACCTGGATCACGGATGTCAATTATGAAAAGACGACCGACGGAAAAACATGGACGTCTATCGGCGCGGGCAGCGTGACCGTGGACAGCGGCACCCGCGTCCGCGTGAACCTGAAGTATACCGTGAAACCCGGTGTGCTGACGCCCACCAACAATACCCTGACCTACCAGCTGCCCAAAGGCCTGCCCATGCCGGATGTGACGACGGGCAACATCGTGGATGAGTCCGACAAGGACGAGGCCGGCAATGCAAAGGTCGTGGGCAGCTTCACCGTTGACACCGACGGCACTGTGACCCTGACCTTTACGGACGAAAAGTTCATCGGCACCGACGAGAAGGGCGGCCTGCCATTCACCGGTACCTTCAAGGCCGCCGTTACGGCGAGCGCCGACAACTTTGAGGACGAGAAGGAGATCAAATTCAAGGACGACTGCATCCTGACTATCAAGAAGAAAACGGCAGATATAAAGATCAGCAAAGGGAGTGGGTCTCCGCTGATTACGGACCGTAAGGACGGCACCTTTGTAAATAATTACAAGGTGACGGTGGAGACCACCAACGGCACCAAAGACCCGGTGATCCTTACGGATACCCTGAACACGAATAGGAATGGCGAAAACCGTAGCGACTACCTGAAGGGCGGCAAATATCTGGTAGACTCCTTTAAACTTTACAAGGTGGATGCTTCGGGCACAAAAACGGAGATTGACGTCCCTGCGCATGAACTGAAAACCGACGGCAACGGCAACCCCCAGGTGGTCCTTGCTCCGCTGCCTGCATTGGAGGCCGGAGAAAAGTACATCTGGTACTACGACGTTCAGCGGAACTATGCGGACTTTGACAATATGCCCAACGGCGTCGCTATCATCAACAACACGGCGAAAGCCGAGGCAGGGCGCAATGTAAAAGATGGGGCTGACGCATGGTACACCTGTAAAACCTCTCGCATTGAGAAGAAAGGCGAGTACGACCCCAAAACAGGCCGCATCCAGTGGACGATCACTGTAAAGGTACCCCATTCTTTCCTGGGGTCCTATCTCCTGCAGGGCTGCAAGATCACAGATGACTTGCCAGACGGTGTGAAAATCGTAGGGGATGTAAAGGTAGGCAACGATACGATATCGGCAGAGAATTTTCTGCAAAACGGCTATACCATCCCGGCGGAGTATGGGGAAACAGAGCTGAAGATCACCTTTGAGACCACCACCCCCATCGGCGGCGGCTCGGTGACCAACACGGCACAGATCCTGACCAAGAGCAACCATACCTTTGAGGCCTCGGATACTGTGAACATCGGGAAGGGCGATTGGAGCCTGAGCAAATCCATTGCCACCAGGGGCGAGACGCCCACCTGGAACCTCTTGGCCACCAACAAGGCCGGTGAAGCGGAGTTTACCCTGTGGGATGTGCTGGACGACGCTGAGAACGACCAAGGAGAGGAAAAAAAGGACACCCACTATGCCATTGCAAAAGAGCTGGATGACGCCATCAAGGCCAATCTGACCCTGACCATGCTCGACAACACGAAGCTGAGCTACCAGCAGGCGATCAACATGATCGAGATGACCTACTACGCCGACAGAGACGGCACAAAACAGGTAAACGCAGGTGACTCGTCCGCCCGTGTGCGCAGCTTCAGCATCCATGTGAAAGCCGGGGACGACCAGAACCCCGTGCGCAGCATCTCGGTGACCGGCATCCCCACCCACGAGGAGCGCGACGACGTGCCCACCGGTGAGGTGTGGACCTATAAGAACACCATCCATATCCAAGGCGTGAGCGGCAAGGCCTCGGACACCGATACCTACCGCAGCTACAAGAAGTTTGAAAAGGGTGTGGCCGCAACGAGCAGCGGCAACGAGACCGGTTATCTGACCGGCAACAACACCTTTGAAAAGAACGACCTCGGCGGCCACAAGCTGAGCTACCAGCTGGTACTGCAGACCGATCAGGACGATGCGGATGCCATCGAAGTCACCGATATCCTGCCGGAAAATGTGGACTTCGCAATCAACAGCGTGCAGATCTCGCTGGACGAGGACGCCTTTGTAAAGCCTGATAAGCTGACCACGGCCAAGGCCACGGCAGCCTATGACCCGGCCACGCGGCAGCTTACCGTCAATATCAAGGACTATAACCCGGGTGCCAACAAGCCGCACCGCATCCGCATCCGGTACGAGGTGGATGTGGGAACAGATACGCAGTTTGCGTGGAAGAACCCCTCGGTGGGCAAGCTGACCTACACCAACACCGCCACCTGGGGCAAGCTGACCGAGACCACCACCACCACCGTGACCCGCAAGGTGGAGCAGGTGAAAAAGACCGGCTGGAAGGACACCGGCAACGACCGGAAGCTGCACTATCAGGTGGTCATCAACCCGGCCGGCAATGATCTGTCGGCCGGGCAGACCAAAGCGGAGAAGATCGAGCTGTGGGATAACATCAGCACCACCAATGGTGCCATCGCCACCGGCGATGTCAACTCGGTCAAGTTGTATTTTTACAATTACGACGAAACAGTCGGCGTGACCACCGGCATAGAGGTGCCGCGCAACATGTACCGCATCCTGGAAGCGGACAAGAACGGCTGGCTCCATATGGAGATCCCCAATATGGCGGCCCTGATCCTTGTGTATGACTGCAATGTGAAGGATGGCAGTGCTGCCGCCAACTACCAGGTGAGCAACACCGTGACCCTGAGCAACAAGAGCAAATCCAGCGCCGACAGCATCACCTACCAGGTTAAGGCGGATGCAACGGCCACCACCGCACAGTTCGTGCTGCGCAAGAAGGACAGCTACTCCGGCGTGTCGCTGAAGGGCGCGGAGTTCACCATTTACCAGTACGACAAAGCGATTGAAGGGTGGACGAAGTGGGCAGGCAACGGCACGGGCACCCTGACCACGGACGAAAACGGTCAGGCCAGTCTGGCTGTGCTGAATAGTGAGACTGCAAGCTGCCTGAAACCGGACGTGCTGTATAAGCTCGTGGAGACCAAAGCACCCACGGACTATCAGCTGGATGCCACCCCGCACTACCTGCTGTTCCGCAATAACGCCAGCGCGGAGAATGAGCAGAAGGCCTTTGCAAATGCCACAGGCGTGGAGGAAGGCACCACCATCTTGACCGTGAATGACGAGACGGTGGACCTGAACAACAATGTGCAGGTGGGCAGCGACGCCGGCACCACCACTGCTGAGTACAGCAACGTGTACAGCAAGCTGACCGTCAGAAAGCTCTGGCTGGATGCCGACACCCGCCAGCCGGTGGAACCGGCGGTGAACAGCATCCGCATCAAGGTCTGGCAGTACACCGACAATGACAAGGACAGAACGTTGTTTGCCGAAGCCGACCTGACCGCAGGTAACAACTGGACCTGGTCCGAGTCGGGGGACAAACTGCCCCTGACGGACGAGAACGGCAATGCGTACCACTACCTGGTGGAGGAAGTAACCACCGGCAACTGGAACGTGTATATTGACAACAACGGCGTGCAGACCGGCAATATCACGGTGCAGAACTATGTCTACACCGGTTACGAGCTGCCGTCCACCGGCGGCATGGGCACGGCACCCTTCGGGGTGCTGGGCGGCGCACTGGCCGCTGCAGCAGCCCTGCTGCTGGTCCGCAAACGGAAACAGAACGAGGAGGAGTGAGCAGCCATGAAACAAAACAAAAACAACCGGTTTGCCGCTCTTCTGCTGGCGCTGTGCATGGCCGTGTGCTGTGCACTGCCCGCGCTGGCAGCCCCCGCGGCCAGCGCCAACATCGACCTGAGCCGCACCGGCAGCATGGACGTGACCCTGTACGACCACCAGAACGACGTCCCCCTGCGGGGCGGCGCACTCACCGTGTACAAGGTGGCGGACGTGGCCCGCACCAACGGCGACCTGCACTTTGTGTACACCGCCGACTTTACGGGCTGCGGCATCGCGCTGGGCGACCTGACGGACAGCACGCTGGCTTCCAGGCTGGAAGCCAAGCTGCCCGCCCGCGCCGCCGGCACCACCCATAAGATCAGCGAGCAGGGCATCGTCTCCTTTGACGCGCTGCCGCTGGGCCTGTACCTCGTGGTGCAGACCGAGAACTCCAAGGGCTACGAGGCCATCAATTCCTTCCTGGTGTCGCTGCCCATGGCGGACGAAAGCGGCTGGCGCTACACCGTGGACGCCACCCCCAAGGTGGGCGCGCCCACGCAGGAGGTGACCCCGCCCGAACCGGAAACTCCCAGCAAGCCTTCGGAACCGGGCAAACCGTCCGAGCCGGAGAAGCCTTCGGAGCCGGACAAGCCCACCCAGCCCGGCACCCCGGATGAGCCGGATAACCCGGACATGCCGGTCAATCCCAACGACCCCAACCGCCCGGTGTCGCCCGGTACGCCGGATAACCCGGTGAACCCCGGCAACCCGGACAACCCCGTGGCCCCCGGCAACCCGGACAACCCGGTGGCTCCGGGCCGCCCGGACGGCAATGCACTGCCCCAGAGCGGCCAGCTGAACTGGCCCATCCCGTTCATGGCCTGCAGCGGCGTGCTGCTGTTTGCCGTCGGCTGGGTGCTGGACCGGAAGGAGACGCTGGCATGAACACAAAGCAGAAGATCGGCCGCGCCTGCATGATCGTGGGCATCCTGCTCATTCTGGGCGCGCTGGCTCTGCTGGGCTATAACCAGTGGGACGCCAACCGCGCCGACAAGGCTTCGCAGGACGCCCTGGGCAAGCTGGAAGAGACCCTGACCGAGACCATTGAGGACAAGACGAAGGACGAAGAGCCGGTGGTCCAGCCGGAGTTGGACCCGGAGCAGGAGATGACCGTCACCGACATCGACGGCTGGGGCTACATCGGCTACCTGTCCGTCCCGTCCATCGGGCTGGAGCTGCCCGTGATGAGCGAGTGGAGCTATGCCGGCCTCAAGGTGGCCCCGGGCCGCTACTCCGGCTCCACCTACGCTGACAACATGGTGGTCTGCGCCCACAACTACGCCAAGCATTTCAGCCCCATCAAGTGGCTGGCCCTGGGCAGCGAGGTGTACTTTACCGACATGGACGGCCAGCGCTGGAGCTATGAGGTGTCCAACGTGGAGACCATCCAGCCCACCGACATCGACAAGATGATCACGGCCAGCGACGAGGACGCCTGGGACCTGACCCTGTTCACCTGCACCACCGGCGGCCGCGCCCGCTGCGCCGTGCGCTGCACCCGCACCGGTTACCCGGTCTTGGAGACCAGCGCGGCAGGGCGGATCACGGAGTAAGCAGGACGATTTGGAATTGCCTCCGCTTTGCTCTGGCAATATCAGCGGAAAATTATTTTTAAAGATATGCAATCCCGGAAAATCTGCGGATTTTCCGGGATTGTTTTTTCACGGATGGGCGTTAAGGAAAGTGGCCTGTTCTCTGGAAGGCAAACGATTTAGAATGCCCTCCGCGTTGCTCTGGGCATAAATAGCAGAAAAATTATTTTAGATTTTGCAAATCCGGCAGGGCTGCGGCCCCGCCGGATTTGCTTTTTCACGGGAGAGGGCGTTCCGGGAAGTGGCATCGGCTGCTGTTGGCCTGCGGCCAAAGCGCAGAAGGAGAACTCGCGTTTTGCGGAAAGGAATCCCGTAACGTCCCTCCCGGTGCGATGTCATTCCGGTATCAGATGCCACTCCCCGCCATGACCCCTCTGGTGAAAAGGCAACTCCGGAAAATCCGCAGATTTTCCGGAGTTGCAATAAAAAATAATATTTCCTCTAATTATGGCGCAGCGCACGCGGAGCCATTTTAAATCGTCCTGTTCCGGTTTCTCGCAAGCGTACAGGGAACTGTCGCGCCAGCGTCCACAAAAAAAGGCACCCGCCATGCGGATGCACAGCGGGTGCCTTGAAGGGCTCTGCGGGGGTGCTCAGTGGGTGGTGCCCATGTCCACAGCCAGGTCGGCGTCGTTCTTCACAACGGCCTCCACGGCCTTCTCCAGGCCGCGGGCGATCTGGTGCAGGTCCATGCTGGGGGTGCCCAGGGGCTTGTTGACCACCTGCTCCATGGCGTAAGGCACATGGATGAAGCCGCCCCGGATGTTGGGGTACTTCCGGTCGATGAGGTACAGCAGGGTGTACATCAGGTAGTTGCACACATAGGAGCCTGCAGTGTAGGACAGGGCGGAGGGGATGCCTGCGTCCTTGATGTTCTGCACCATGGCCTTCACGGGCAGGGAAGTGAAGTAGGCGGTCTCGCCGTCCTCCTGGATGGTCACGTCGATGGGCTGATAACCGGCGTTGTCGGCGATGCGGCCGTCCATCAGGTTGATGGCCACCTTTTCCGGGGTGATGGCGGAGCGGCCGCCGGCCTGACCGATGCAGATGACCACATCGGGCTGGTTTGCCTGAATGGCAGCTTCCAGCACCTCACCGGCACGGATGAACTCGGTGGGCACTTCCTGCTTGACGATCTCGGCACCGGCGATGGTGTCGGGCAGCAGCTTTACCGCCTCAAAAGCGGGGTTGACGGTCTCGCCGCCAAAGGGGTCGAAACCAGTGAGCAGAATCTTCATAGTAAAAAGCCTCGATTCTCAGATATAAATGGACGGCTCCAGAACGGTGAGCTGTCCGTGATCCATGATCATGCGGTTGTCCACATAGATGCAGGGAGCGTGGGTGACCAGATCGTAATGGCCGGAAGCATCCTGCACACCGCCCAGCGCGATATTGCGCCCGAACCCGATGTGGAAGGTGCCATAGGTGGATTCGTCCTCGATGTAGCAGTTGCCTGCACAGCGGGAGTGGGTGTTGAGCCCGATGCCGAACTCCGCCGCCACCACCATGTTCTCCGGGTCGTGGAAGCGGGCCAGAAACTGCTTGAGCCGCCTGCCGCTGGCATTGTCCTCGATCTCCACGATGCGGCCGCCGCGCAGCTCCACCCGCACGGGGCTGTCCACGATGCCGATATAGCCCATGGAGCCGTCCAGGATCAGGGTGCCGTTGGTGTCGCTCTCCACCGGTGCCACATACACTTCCACGCTGGCAGAGGAAAGGCCCTTGCCGTCGTGGCAGCAGCCGTTGAAGAAGCCGGGCACACGCCCCTCGATGTTGAAATCCAGGTTCGTGCCAAGCTCCGTGGTCACATGGATGTGGCTGGCGTTCTGGTAGCAGGCCATGATGATGCTGGCCATGATCCTGCTTTTGGGCAGGCTCATGTTCAGGAAGTCGTAGCTCAGCAGGGACTGCCCGTTGCTGGTGCTCAGCGGCAGCGACAAAAACCGGTTGCGGCGGGCGATGACCCGCTTGACGGCCCGTGTGGTGATGAGGGAATACTCGGCAGCACCGATCACGGCGTTGTAGGGGTCAAAGGCGTCCTCGCGGTCGTCGAAATACTGGCCCACCTGCTCGTGCAGGTCGTCCAGCATCAAAACATCCGCCACGCTGCCCACCGCCTGTGCGGCTTGCTGCATGGCTGCCACCTCGACAGCATACTTCTGGCTGGATACGATCAGGATGCGTTCGCCTGCACGGAGCCGGACCCAGTCCCGTATAATGACATCGGCTCCGTGCTGTATTGCTTGTTCCATTGAATCACTCGATCTAACAAAAAAATTACTTCAGGAGGATCATCATCACGATCTGGACCACCATCATGATGATGGCGACAGGAACCTGATTCTTGATGACGCCCATGGGCTTCTTCATATCCAGCAGTGCCACGGGCACGGTGTTGAAGTTTGCAGCCATGGGGGTGCACAGGGTGCCGCAGAAGCCGCAGGTCAAAGCCAGCATGCCGATGACCACCGGGTTTGCGCCGTGGGCCAGCACGAACGGGTAGCCGATGCCCACGGTCATCACGGTGATGGCGGCGTAGGCGTTGCCCATGATCATGGTGAACAGCATCATGCCGATGGCGTACACCACGATACCGGCGTTCACATTGCCCTCGGGGATGATGTGGCTGACCAGGTCAGAGATCACATCGCCGACACCGGCAGCGGTGAAGACGGAGCCAAGGCAGGCCAGCAGCATGGGCAGCATGGACAGGGGGCCCACGGTGGACAGCATGCGCTCGGAATCGTTCAGGAAGGTGGAGGGCTTGTTGTCGCGGTTCATGATCATCAGCAGGATGATGGCCACGAGAACGCCCAGAGCCACGCCGTTCAGGGCGGACAGGCCGATGCCCAGGCCGGTGATGGCGCAGATGACGGCCAGCATGCCGATGCTCAGGGTGGGGACAAAGATCTTCATGCCGATCTTCTCATAGGTAGCCTCGGTCTCGGCCTTGGTGGCAGCAGAGACAGCGCCCTTCTTGACCTTCTTGAGGATGGCGGGGATGCACATCACCACCACCAGGATGCCGCTCACCAGAGAGGGCAGCCAGCGGCCCAGGGCAAGCACGACGCCCAGCACGGCCCAGAAGATAAAGGTGCCCATGGGTTCCGGGTTCTCCTTATCCTTCAGGTTCTTCACGCCGCAGTAGATGCACAGCAGGCCGATGATAAAGTAGATGATCTCCATCACCTTGGTGGACAGGCTGTAATCAGCACTCATAAAAAAGCTCATTCTTCTGTCCTCCCTTACTTATAGTACTTCTGGATCATCTTGCGATCCTTGATCACATAGAATACGATGGCGACCACAGTGGCGATGATGCACACGGGGATCTCGATGGCAGCCAGCTGGGCCAGCTCCACCTCGATGCCCAGGCCGGCCAAAGTGCTCTGCACCAGCAGGCCGCCGGAGCCGCCCACGAACAGGACCTGACCGAAGAACCAGGTGATGTTCTCCATGCCGGAAGCCATGCCTTTCAGCTCCTCGACATGCTCCTCATTGGGCTCATAGCCTTGTGCCACAATGGCACCTTCGGCCATGGGCATGATGACGGGGCGCACGAAACCGGCCACGCCGCCAAAGCCCACGTTGAAGGCTGCAAAGATCGAGCGCATCACGCCGTAGATGCCGATGACCAGGCCGGAGGTGGCACCCTTGAACTTGCCGATCAGGGCAGCGGCTGCTTCACGCAGGCCGTTGCGCTCCAGCGTGCCGGTGACCAGCATCACGATGATGAAGATGGCCATGCTGCGGTTTGCCACAAAGGTGCTGCCCAGCGTTTCCAGCAGAGTGACCGGGCCCAGACCGCCAACCAGTGCAGTCACAACGGCTGCCACCAGAATGACCAGAATGGAGTCCAGCTTCAGTGCAAAGCCAGCGATGACGATGACAATGCCAAGTAGTTTCAGTAGTTCCATAATTGCCTTCCTTTATACTTATATTTTCCCGGCGCTGTGCTGGCGGTCCGCCTGTGGGTCAGCAGGCAGGCCGTCGGCACTACGCCGAAAAGTCCAGAGAAAATGCCTTACAGGCGGATAAACGCTGCCAGCAGCAGAGAAAAGCCTCCTGCCGTAAGCCACAGCGGCACCAGACGACGGCCCAGGTGAGCTCCGATATCGCAGTGCTCCAGCACCCCGGAGGCCTTCATGGGCACCACCGTGGTGGCTTTGGGCACGGCCTCTGGGCTGCCGTAGGGGTTGGTGGAGGTAAACTCACCAGTGCCGATCTCCCCGGGGCAGGCGTACACCCCAAACCAGGAGGACAGCAGCCCACCCTTGCCAGCGCTTGTCTTGCACACGCGCACCAGCTGCACCGTAAGGGCCTGGGCCTGCTTTTCTTCCACCAGCAGGTTGACCCGGACCATATTTACCAGATTCAGTATCGAGGAAATGGCGATGAGAGCGTCCAGGATCAGGACCAGGATCAATAACGAGTGCATGGGGCACACCTCCTGCAAACAGAGCAAGGGCTGCGGCAGCCCCTGGTGCTTTCGTAAGATGGAAATAGTATACCATAAAGTGGGACGAATTGTAAATGAAATATAGATAATCTGTCTAGTCTTCCTAAAAAAGGAAAAATCCCCTGTTTCCCAAAGGAAACAGGGGATTTGCGCCGTTTGGCAGAAATTACTTGTTCTGGATGTACTCGTGGATGGCCTTGGCGGCAGCCTTACCGGCGCCCATGGCCTTGATGACGGTAGCGGCACCGGTCACGGCATCGCCGCCGGCGTACACGCCGTCACGGCTGGTCTTGCCGTCGTCGCCGTCGGTGACGATGCAGCCGTGCTTGTTGGTCTCCAGGCCCGGGGTGGTGGAGCGGATCAGCGGGTTGGGGCTGGTGCCCAGG
>OHIR01000948.1_pt1 | contig 15407 bp, 14 predicted proteins | sample 1568301 | NCBI WGS metagenome assembly OHIR01 (sample SAMEA3879539, study PRJEB24766) | human gut metagenome | biome: human-associated habitat; feature: feces | place: USA | collected 1985/1987
CAATTGTTCATTACCGAATAGCCGGTCAGCAGATTGGCGTTATGCAGGCAGATTTCCGAATCCATTAATTAAACTTTCCGAATTAAATTTTGATGAGGGTTATTATAGAAAGCAAAAGTAAATTATTGCCTAAATTTAAAATTAGTTTATTTTCATAAGGTAAACTTACGGAGATAAACATGCTGAAACAATGGTGGTTAAAATGGCGGGAACCCAAGCCTTTCAATGAAGGGTATCTGCCGGAGGCGGACGGGCACCGGATTTATTTTGCTGAATACGGGAAAAAGGGAGGAAAGCCGGTTCTGCTGACGCACGGCGGTCCGGGCGGACAGACTCATGCCGGGCATGCCGCGGTTTTTGACCTCAAAAAATATCGGGTGATTATGTTTGATCAGCGCGGCTGCGGCAAATCGCTGCCGGCGGGAAAGCTGGAAAACAACACCATGGAAGATACCCTGTGGGACATGAAACGGCTGTATGAGCATTTGCAGCTTAAGGAAAAGGTTATTCTGCGGGGAGCATCCTGGGGATCAACGGTTATGCTTTGCTTTGCCGAAAAGTATCCCGAGCTGGTGGAATGTCTGCTGTTGTCGCAGATTTTCTTGGCCGACGGCGTACACGAGGAATGGTTTAACAAGCAGAGTGCATTGTTTTATCCCGAGTTTGTCGAGGCAATGACAAAAAATGCCGGAAGTTGGAAATCGCTGCCGGAATATTATGCAGAGTATGAGCGAGAGCATAATGGTGAGACAGCTCATGCAGACGTGATCGTAGTGGATCCACCGAGAAAGGGCTGTGACGAGACACTGCTGGAGACGATCGTGAAGATGCAGCCGGAGAAGGTTGTGTATGTAAGCTGTGACAGTGCGACATTGGCGAGAGATCTGAAGTATCTGTGTGCGAATGGATACGAGATCAAGATGTGTAGAGGTGTGGATCAGTTCCCACAGAGTGTGCATGTGGAGACTGTGGTGGGACTACAAAGGAAAGATATCTAGAAATCCTTGAATTTACGCACTTTGTAGAGTTTTTCAGTTTCAACAAAATCGGTGAAAATCACAAGGAAAAGTTGCTTGTGCAGAGAGTCACCGTTGTGGTTGCCTTAGACCTCGGTACGGGGAACACAAAAAATCCTGAATATGAAAGTGAATAGTGGACTATCAGATATTTGATAGATTATAGGGATACTTGTTAAAAGCGGGTGTCCCTATTTTTTATGGGGCATTCCAGAAATGGAGTGTCTTTTTTATACCAAAATATTAAAAATTCAGGAGGAAAATGAAAATGACAAACACAGCGTTAAGAGCAGAGAATAGCAATTCTCGCACAATTACTTTCAAGAGCAGGGAACACGAAAAATTTTATGAGGAATATCTGAAAAAATGCAGATATCAGGATGTCTACCATCGGGCTTTGGTTTATTGCCTGGGTATCGACAGAGACACAAGAAATAATGTGAATAAAATCTATAATTTTAAAACTGGATGTGTAAAAACGGAATGCCTGCTGGAAGGATGGCAGACTAGTGGAAGTTTACGGATTGTCCGTATGGCATTTAACCTTTACTGTAATGGAACACCAAGTGTCGGAGATTATGAGGCAGAGGAAGATCAGTTAAAAGAGTGTCAGTATTATACCGTAGAAGATCTGTTTTGCTGCGGATATGCCCGGTATTTTTGGGAAGCCATTAAAATCCGTTATCCAGAGTATTGTTTTTACAAAGACTGGGAGGATATGTATGCTGAAAATTAGATTACAGGGTACTTTGAGGGACATTCAATGGTTTTGCCGTATTTTGGAAAATCATAAGGAATTGGATGTCCTGGAAGTATCTGATGCTTATGCAAATAAAGGAACAAGTAAATATTTTCGTGTTTATGTAGAAGTAGAAGAAAAACAGTAAATCGGAGGAAGGTATATGTGTAAAGTAATTGCTATTGCAAATCAGAAAGGCGGAGTAGCCAAAACAACGACAACCATCAATCTGGGAGCCGGACTGACAAAGAATGGGAAAAAAGTAGTGCTGGTAGATGCAGATCCGCAGGGACATCTGACAATGGGAATGGGATTTCCCAAAAATCTCAAAGTGACTTTAAAGAGTATGATGGAAAATATCATCATGGGACTGGAGTTTGATCCAAAGGAAGCAGTCTTGCACCATGAAGAAGGGATGGATCTGATTCCGTCCAATAAATTGCTTGCCGGAATGGATATGTCCTTATTTACAGTTGAGGATAGGGAAAAAGTACTGAAAGAGTATCTGGAACTGTTGAAAGATGAATATGATTATATTCTGATTGACTGTATGCCATCATTGGGAATGCTGACAATCAATGCGTTGAGTGCAGCGGACAGCGTTCTGATTCCGGTACAGCCACAATATTATGCGGCAGATGGACTTATGGAATTACTGAAAGTGGTAAAAGGAATCCATCAGAGGTTTAATCCGGAATTGCAGATAGAAGGTATTTTGTTCACAATGGATAATTGCCGTTACAATAATGCAAAGAGAAACAAACAGGCAATTAAAACTACATATGGAAATGACATTAAGATTTTTGAGCAGACGATTCCGAGAACGGAAAGTCTTGCAGAAACAGCATCTGAAGGTGTAAGTATATTTGCTTATGATGGAAAAAGCAAAGGGGCAGACAGTTACAGAGAACTGGTTCAGGAGGTGTTGAAACATGCGTAGACCGAAAAAAGAGATTCAGCTTACCTCTTATGATGAGTTACTGGGATTAGAAGAATCACCGGAAAAGAGTATGAACCAGATTGTGGAAATAGAACTGAAAAAGCTCTATCCTTTTAAAAATCATCCATTTCGTGTGAGCGATGATGAAAAAATGGATGAGACAGTAGAGAGTATTAAAAACTACGGTGTTTTAAATCCTGCTCTGGTAAGACCCCGATCAGAAGGTGGATATGAACTGATTTCAGGTCACAGGAGAAAAAGAGGCTGTGAACTGTGTGGCAAAACAACTATGCCGGTCCTTGTCCGAAACTATACAGATGATGAAGCTGTCATAATTATGGTCGATTCCAACATTCAGCGTGAAAATATTCTGCCAAGTGAAAAGGCTCATGCCTATAAGATGAAATATGACGCTATGAAACACCAAGGAAGTAAAGGTGAAAAATATACGGCAGATATGGTTGGTGAAACAGCCGGGGACAGTGGAAGAACCGTGCAGAGATATATTCGTCTGGCTTCATTATCAGATGGATTATTGGAATATGTGGACGATAATAAAATCCCTATGATTGTGGGTGAAAAATTGTCTTATCTGAAACCACAGGAACAGGAATGGCTTCTGGAAGGAATTGTCAACAGTAATATCTTTCCGACAAAACAACAGGCAGAACAATTAAAGGAATGCAGTGCAAATGGAAAATTAACTCAGGGTTATATCTATGCCGTTTTATTGAAAAAAGAAAACAGTAAAATCAATGTGACGATTCCGGCAAAAAAAATCGGCAATTATTTTCCAGAGACATATTCTAAAGAACAGATAGAAGAAGTTATTTTTATGCTTTTGGATAAATGGAAAGAAAACAAAGAAGGAGTAGCAGATGCAGAAGATACAGTTTGATTATTTTACGGGAATGGAAGCGGAACAATACAGCTTTTATCGTGTCCCGAAAGTGCTGTTTACAGAATCATGCTTTAAAGCTCTTTCTTGTGAAGCAAAGGTATTATACGGCCTGATGCTGGACCGTATGAGCCTGAGTATTAAGAACCGCTGGCTGGATTCAGAGGACAGAGTATACATTATCTTCACTGTGGAAGAAATTGCAGAGCTGATGAACTGTGGAACCCAAAAGGCAGTGAAGCTGGTAAAAGAGCTGGACAGTAATAATGGGATTGGACTGATTGAAAAGAAACGTTTGGGACTGGGAAAGCCTAATGTTATTTATGTGAAAAATTTTATGATCAGAGAGGTTCCAGATCAAAAGCCGACAGGTAATTGTGCAGATCTGCAATCTGAGCAGGAAGATCATAAAAAAATTGCAGATTTGCAATCGAAACAGAAAAGACATAAGGAATGTGCAGATTTGCAACAAGAAGCAGAAAACAAGGGGAAAACAGGCATTTCTCTGAATTGTGAAAATCATCATTCAGGAGTAGTGAAAACCACAATTCAGGATTATGGGGAATCACAATTCCAGAATAGTGAAAATCACAATTCAAGAATGGTGGAAACCACAAATCCAGAATTTCCAGAATCACAATTCCAAAATAGTGAAAATCATCATTCCAGAATAGTGGAAATCACAAATCCAGAATACCCGAAATCACAATCTAATAATACTGATATTAACAAGACTGATATTAGTGAAACTGAGATAAATCAATCCTATCCAATCATATCAGGTAATCTGAAAAAGAAAAGGGATGTGATGGAGGAGATGCGGGCATATCGTGAAGTGATTCATGAAAACATAGATTATCAATATCATGCCAAGGAAGATGTAGATGAACTGGTGGAGTTGATGATCGAAGTTATGATGATGCCGGAGGACAGTATGATTCGCATTGCGGGAGTAGAAAAACCAGTTGCTTTGGTAAAAAGCAGGTTTATGAAACTGAACTATTCGCATATCGAATATGTGCTGTTCTGTCTGAACCGGAATACGACCAAGGTTGGGAATATTAAAGCCTATCTTCTGACCGCCCTGTATAATGCCCCGGCAACGATAAACAGTTATTATCAGGCAGAAGTTAATCACGATATGTATGGAGGATAAAGGAACATGAGAAATATGATAAAAAAAGTTATTGTTCCAGCACTGGTGATTGTTGTATTGTTTGCAGTGTTGAGACCGCTTTGTATCCAGGATGGGAAGTGCAATTATTTATTGCTGTTGCTACTGATGGGGATACCATTCGGAATTGGAAAAATGTGTGTCTGGATGGTTCCAAGAGGGTTTGACCTTGGAGGAACACTGGCAGTATGGACAATGAATTTTCTGATCGGAGGATTGATAGGAAGTGTCGTACTGCTGGCAATGATTGGACAGGCAATCATTTATCTTAGTGTTTTCTTGCTCACAGTTATTACAGGAATACATAAAATACCGAGAATAAAATGAAATAGATCTTTTGAAAAGCAGCTAAGACAAAATTAGCTGCTTTTTTTCTGGAAACTTTGCGACACAATGTCGTAAAGCTGGGATAAATTGCAGGAAAGGAGACACCGTATTGAGCAATCGTGCAATTTCCACAGAACTTATTGAATTGGGAGAACGGATCAGAAAACGCAGGCAGGAAATGAAGTTGTCACAGGAATCTTTTGCGGAAAAAGCCGGTATCAGTGTCAATACGGTCAGCAGGATAGAAGGAGGGCAAACGGCAATGTCTGTTGAGATTTTCAGGAAGATGATTGAGATCCTGGAAACAGATGCCAATATCCTGATGGGAAAAGAGGGGGACGATGCAGAAAAAAGAAAGCAGTTTGAGGAAGTATTTTATCGTATTCAGAAGATGGAATGGAAAGAGCAGAAAATTATCATGCAGACAATAGATTCGCTGATAGACAGTTTTAATGAGTACAGGTGAAATTTCACCATATATGGGGTGTAAAACAAAAAAACTCCCCATATATGCTAAGGATAATAGTTTTTTGTGCTGTTAAAATAGCAAACAGAGAGAAAGAGACAGAAACAAGGAAGGGAGATAGGATTGATGACCAGACAAGAAAATTTAATCTATCGGAAGCAGTGTCCCTATGATGCAATGGGAGACTATTCTGTTTTGATGGAAAATGAAAAGAACATAAAAACGGAAAGAAATGCAAAGAAGTCTGACCGGGACATCAGACGGAAAATAAAATAGAGGATGCTGTAAATTAGCAGAAAGGGCAGTAAGGAAGTTTCAGGCTCTCGTTAAAAAAAACGGGTGTGCCGGAAGCTGTTTTTTACTGCCCTTTTGCCAGTAGATCAGCAATAATCCTATCCTTTCTGCTGATGGGCTCCTGTTGCCAGTAGGCAGAAAGGTGGTAATTATGCTGACATTGCAGGAATTGAAACAGGTTGTAGGTAACAGGGAAGAAAGAAGAAAGGTTCCGTCCGCCAGGTATTTAAGAGAAAACGATGTGGCAGTTGTAAAGCAGAGACTGATAGATGGTGCGGAAATTATTGCGTATCAGACAGGATATGTTTTCTATTGTGCAGGTGATTATGGAACGGTTTTTCCTTTATTTACCTGTCGAGATTATGTATATGAAGCAGGAAGAAAAATAACAGTTGTTAAGGAAGATTTTTTTGATAATCAGCCCTGGTATGTGCGGTTGATATTAGAAGGTGAAGATCGGCTGTGCAGGAACAGGGAGGTACGAGAACATAATAATTGCATTTCATACAGCCATATTTCAGAAGGCTGGTGTGAATTGGTGGATAAAAGGCAGAATGTACTTGAAAAACTGATCATAGAAGAAGCTATTGGAGAATTCATGGATCTGCTGACTGACCGGCAGAGACAGGTGATCCATCAAATTTATTTTCAGCAACGGACACAAAGAGAAGTGTCACGGGTGTTTGGAATTACAGAACCGGCAGTATCAAAATGTATTTCACAGGCAAAGCAGAAAATGAGAAGAAATGCAGGCAGACTGATCGGAGTGCTTCAGAAGGGAGAATAAAAGATGCGTGGTAAAAAACCAAAGGAAAGACAACGGTATGTGCTGCGTGTAAATGAAACTCTCGTAGAAGTTACCAGAGACGTATATCTGGCATGGTACCAGTCAAGAAGAAAAGAAAGATACCAGCTTGAAAAAATGCAGAAAAATGGTGTGTGCGGAATAGAAAAAGTAGGGGAAACGAGTTACAACAGTTATTTGCATATATTATCACCAGAAGAAATAGTCATCAGGGTGTCAGAAATACAAGAGCTGCAGGAAGCACTGAAATATTTGTCTGAAGAAGAAATGGAATTGATAAGACTATTATTTTTTGAAGAGTACACAGTTAAAAAAACAGCACAGTATTTCGGGTGTTGTACAAAGACAATCAGAAACAGGAAAAACAAAGTATTGCAGAAACTAAAAGACAGGCTGGAAACTTTGTAAGTTTTTGCTGTTTCAAAAAATTTTCTAAAAAAATTTCAAACAGGTTAATTTTTGCCCTTTCACACATGCGGTTAGTGGAGGGGCAAATGTCTATTTTAATTCAAAACAATAAATTCCCCCCTAAAAGTGAACCTTGACAATTTCATATCAGCAGCAAGAGGATACCTGAATTTCCCAGCTACGCATCTGGCGGCGGGCATTCGGTGACAACGTGAAGGGCAATGGATGAGAGGCACCCTTGGCAGGAATGATTACGAATTACCTCTTGCGGCTTAAATAGCTCAATCCTGTTTTTATTTAAAAGTCAATCCAAGACATAAGGGAGGTGGTTCCTATGATTGATTCATGCAGGTGTAAGCCTGAACGAAAGTGGAGTAAATTATTGAAGAAAGAGAGGATTCAGTCAAAATGAAAATGCGATTTAAAAGATTCTTGTCAGGATTTATGGCAGTTGCAACTTTGGCGTCTGTTATCGTTCAACCAGTCACGGTTTCTGCTTCTGAATTAGAACCAGAGCCAACTTCATTTGAACAGCAATATCCGGAACTGCAGGATGTGCAGGATACTCTTGATAAAGATGAAATTGTGGAAGCAAAGGATATTGAGATTCCCTATGGAGAAGAATTTGAGGTGGAAGTCGATCTGTCCGGTATAGAGGGCGTGAATGAAAAAAAGGTGAAAGTTTTATTCCATGAAGCAAAGAGTGAAGCCGGTACAGATTTTGATGCACATACACCGGATACCTACAAAGCTGTCTATGCAGTAGAGCCAGTCAGCGGTCACCCAGCTTACAGAGTAAGCAGAAACATTACGGTAAAAGAGCCAGAAACAGAAGAACAGACAGAGAGTTCTTCTGAAAACACAGTTGGTGAAGGAAATGCCGGTGAAACAGAAGATTCCGGAAATGCGGAGGATGCTGATTCGGATGGGTCAAAAGAGATTGTAACAGATCTTACAGAAGAGCAGGAAGTGACGACAGATGAAGAATCCGGTCTGACTGTTTCAGAAGTAATGGATCAGGCAGAAAATGAAGGAATTGACTTGTATGAGATGGAGCCGGGTGAAACAGTGACATTTATGGCGGCAGCAGGAAATGCAAGAAGTTCACAACAGGTTTCAGTGACAAGAGGTGCCGAATACCGATATGCGGATTATGGTTATGGAACTTATCTGACGTATCAGTATACCGTAAAATTCGGTAATGTGTCCGCCACAGCTTATTGTGTACAGCCGTCCAAACCGGGACCTGGTACGGGAACATATACAATCAATAAGGTTGGGGATGGCAAAGCACTGGCTAAAGTATGCTACTATGGCACAAAAGCCTCTGGCGATGATGGATTTTTTACAGAAGAAAATGGCTATGGAAACCTGAGTGCAGGAGCCAGATTTATTCTGGTACATCTTGCTGCGTCATATGCGAATGGCAGTTCCGATGCTTTTTCTGGTGCAAACACTACTGCACAGAATCTTGCGAAAAAACTTTATAATTATTGTATTTCTCAGCCAGATATTCCGGATGTGGCAATGTCTTTTTCAGATGCGGATGTGACAGCTTATGTAGATGGCAACAGCCAGAGAACAAAGGAAATCACTTTTAAAGCAGATGAACTGCAGAGTATCACAATGAAACTCCCAAGTGGTGTGAAACTCCATAACGTGACAACCGGAAAGACAAGCAAAGCTGGTGAAGCAGTGGAAATCAGTGGTGGAACCAAGTTTTACTTATCTGCACCTCTTACACAGGTACAGGATGTCGCAGGAAGCTGGTCGGCAACGATGAAAGGCAGTGTAACAAAAGATTATTCTGCGTATAAGATCAGTACCGGATCTGGTTCACAGGACCTGGCACTGGTATTTGGTGAAGGTGTTGATGATGAAAAATATGTGGACTTCAAAGTAACATGGGTGCAGCACGCAAGTGTGAAGGTGATTAAAAAAGATGCAAAAGCAGACGCAAAGCTGTCTGGTGCAGTGTTTGGTTTATACAGTGATGCAAACTGTACAAAGCTGATCACAAAGTTACCGGCAACCGATGCGAACGGGGAATCGTCCGTACAGATCATTAAGACACAGGACACTGTATATCTGAAAGAGATTACAGCTCCGACAGGATACCGTATCAATGCAACTGCCTACAATGTAAAACTGGAAGTCAGCAAAACAACGACTGTGACTGTTCCGGATGAAGAACAGATGGGACAGCTGACTGTTTATAAAGAAGGTCAGGTTCTGACAGGTGCAGATGTCACCGAGAATGGAACAACATTTAAGTATGAGAAACGCAGACAGAAAGGTGCGATTTATGATGTGTATGCCGGAGCAGATATTAAAACTGCTTATGGTGCCAAGGTTTACAGCAAGGGTGATCTGGTCAAAGAGAATCTGACAACAGACTCGAATGGGGCAGTCATTCTGAAAAACCTGCATCTTGGTACATATATCATCAAAGAAAAACAGGCTCCGACCGGATTTTATAATGCCGGGGAAGAAAAGTCAGTCACTCTTTCTTATGCAGGACAGAATGTAGATGTTGTTTTTTCTGAGACAACTTTTACGAATGACAGACAGAAAGCAGAAGTAGTTGTGACAAAGCAGGATAAGGATACAGAAAATCCTCTGGATGGAGGAATTTTTGGACTTTATGCAGCCAGTGACATTAAAAATGCAGATGGGACGGTTGTCGTAAAGAAAGGCACTCTGATTGAGAAAGTGACAACTGGAAATGATGGAACGGCGAAGTTTACCGCAGATCTGCCGCTGGGATTTTCCTATGATGTAAAGGAAGTACAGGCTCCGGAAGGCTATCTGAGAAATGCAGATGATGTATATACGTTTGCGTTTTCTTATACAAACGATAAGGAAGCAAAACTGACATTTAAGCATACCTTCAAAAACGAGCGTGTGACAGCAAAGATTTCTTTACAGAAGCAGGACAAAGAAACAAAGAAGGCAGTTCCACAGGGAGATGCTACTTTAGAAAAGGCAGTCTATGGACTATATGCCCGTGAGGATATTGTTCATCCGGATGGAGCAACTGGCGTGATCTACAAAGCGGGAGAGCAGGTTGCCACTCTTACAACAGATAAGAATGGACAGGCTTCTGTAGATGGATTATATCTTGGCAATTACTATGTAAAAGAGATTACTCCTCCAACGGGTTACCTGGCAGATGAAGAAGAACATGATCTGGTCTGCAACTATGAGGGTGATTTTGTAGCGGAAGTAAAACGTGACTGTCTGTCTCTGGAACAGGTAATGAAGCAGCCATTTGAAATCATCAAGGCAGCGAACAACGGAAAGACAGATGCCGATTTACTGAAAGGTGCAGGATTTACCGCTTATCTGGTATCTTCCCTGACAGTAAAAGAAGATGGCAGCTATGACTTTGGTTCTGCCAAGCCGGTAGTGATCGGAGAAAATGGTGCAACAGAGATCTTTACGGATGAGAAAGGGTATGCCCGCAGTATTGCGATTCCGTATGGAACTTACATCGTCCGTGAAACAACCACACCACATAATTACACTCCGGTCAATGATTTCATCGTACAGATTACAGAGAATCATCCGACTACACCGCAGGTATGGAGAGTGCTGCTTGACAAAGAATTTGAAGCGAAGCTGAAGATCATCAAACAGGACGATGAGACAAAGAAAGCAGTCCTTCAGAAAAATACGGAGTTTAAGATTTTTAACCTGGATACAGAAAAGTATGTGGAGCAGGTAACAACGTATCCGACGACGGTAAAACACAAATCTTATTTTACAGATGAGCAGGGATACTTAATCCTTCCACAGAATCTGAAGATTGGACATTACCGTATTGAGGAAGTGAACGCACCTTATGGATATACGCTCAATGAGAATTACTATGAGGTAGATGTAGATTCCAATACAGCATATCAGATGGACGGAACTTCCGGCGATGTGATCATTGAGATCGCATACGAGAATCATCCGGTTAAGGGAGAACTGAACATCGTAAAACAGGGTGAGGTCTTAAATGGTTATAAAGATGACTTTACTTATCAGAAAGAAACTCTGGAGGGAGCAGTCTTTGAGGTATATGCTGCCGAAGATATTTATACAGCAGATTTCCAGAAAGATGATAATGGAAACCGTATCCTGGAGTATGCTTCTGGGGAACTGGTAGGAACTGTTACCACGGATAAGGATGGAAAGGCACAGATCGCTGACCTTCCACTTGGAACCTATAAGATTGTTGAAAAGACAGCACCAGAGGGATTTGTGTTAAATGAAGAAGTACAGACAGTAACATTTGAATACAAAGACCAGAAAACACCAGTCATCGAGCAGACAGCAACCTTTGAGAATGACCGCCAGAAAGTGGAAGTGTCCGTAGTAAAACAGGATGCAGAGACAGAAACGGTTGTGGCAGGTGCAGAGTTTGGTATCTATGCAAAAGAAGATATTCTGGCACATGAAGAAGTGATTGTGAAGGCAGATACCTTACTTGGAAAAGCAGTCAGTGGAGAAGATGGAAAGGCAGTATTTGACGTTGACCTTCCATTTAGTACTTACTATATCAAAGAACTTGCAGCTCCGGCAGGGTATGTCTCTTCTTTTGAGACTTTGGAAGTGACTGCCAAATATCAGGGACAGGATGTGAAAGTAGTAGAGCTGGAATCTGTATTTAAGAACCAGCCGACAAAAGTAACCTTTACGAAGTCCGATATTACGACAGGCGTGGAGCTTTCCGGGGCGACGCTTACGGTGCTTGATAAGGATGGAAATGTGGTAGATACATGGAAGTCTGTAAAGGGTGAGGAACATCTGATTGAAAGACTCACAGCCGGGGAGACGTATACCCTTCGTGAAGAAATGGCTCCTTATGGCTATCTGATGGCGGAAGAAGTTTCTTTTACTGTGGATGATACTGCCGAGATCCAGAAGGTAGAGATGAAAGATGCAGTGCCAACTGGAACACTTATCATTAATAAAAAAGGTGAGTTCCTGAAGAAAGTATCTGCACTGGATTCCATTGGCGGATGGATGAAGCATCTGTTTGAATATCTTTCCGGTTCCCTGAAAGACGTTACTTTTGAGGTTTATGCCTTAGAAGATATAAAAGCGGCGGATGGTGAGAGTGAAGATTACTACAAAAAGGATGCACTGGTAGCAACGATCACGACGGATGAAACAGGAGTGGCGAAACTGACAGACCTTCCTCTTGGCAAATACTGTGTCAAAGAGAAAGAGACAGCAAATGGATATGTCCTGGATGGAGAAACCCGTGAAGTGGATCTGACTTATCGTGACCAGAATACCGCAGTTGTTACTTATTCCGCTGACTGGCAGAACAAACGCCAGAGGGCAGAAGTAAACGTGTTAAAGAAAGAAAAAGATTCCGACCGTGTGCTGGAAGGGGCTGTATTTGCCCTGTGCAATAAAGAAGATATTGTCAATGCAAAAGGCGATGTGATTCTGAAAGCGGATACGGTTATTGAGGAGCAGGCTACGGATAAGGAAGGAAAACTGACCTTTACGGCAGATCTGCCACTTGGCTATACCTACTATGTGAAAGAAACTTCCCCGGCACCAGGATTTGCGACAATAGATCAGGTACAGGAATTTACTTTTGAATATGGTGGGGCAGATAAGGAAACACTGTCTTATGCGTTTACTTTTGAAGATGAGCCGACAACCGTAGAGTTTACCAAAACATCCCTGACAGACGGAAAGGAGATTGAGGGAGCAAAACTGAAAGTCACAGATGAGAGTGGAAACACTGTGGATGAATGGACTTCCGGTAAAGAACCACATATCATCAAAGAACTGACCGCTGGCAAGAAGTACACCATGACAGAAACACTTCCTGCGGACGGTTATGTGACAGCAGAGAGCATCACTTTTACGGTGGAAGATACCAGTGAAGTACAGAAAGTGGAAATGAAGGATGATGTGACAAAAGTGCAGATTTCTAAGACCGATATTTCTGGTAAGGAGCTGCCAGGAGCGAAACTGACGATCCTTGATAAAGATGGAAAGACCGTAGAAAGCTGGACATCTGAGAAAAAACCACACTACATTGAGATGCTTCCAATCGGGGAATATACCCTCCGTGAAGAAACTGCACCAGACGGTTATCTGGTTGCAGAAGATGTGAAGTTTACGGTCAAAGATACTGGAGAAATCCAGAAGGTTGTGATGAAGGATGAGGCGAAACCGGAGGAAACTCCAACAGAGACACCGACGGAAACACCAGAAACCACACCAACACCGGAGACAAAAACCACAGAAGAAACAAAGAAATCGACTTCACCAAAGACAGGAGATAATACACCGATTCTGTTCTGGATTCTGCTTGCAGGGGCTGGAATGGCTGGTCTTGGTGGAACAGTGATTCTTCGCAAAAAGAAGAAATAAGAAAGCATAAGATTTCTTAGTAATGGATGAGGGCATTTATGGACACAGGATTCATAGATGCCCTCTTATAAAATTTCAAGAGAAGTGAAGGGAGAAAAGAAGATGACAAAAACAGTATTGATCGTTGCTGCAGCTGCAGTATTTCTGGTATATGGATTTGTCCTTTGGTGCTGTATCAAAGTGGGAGCGGAATCAGAAAAAGAATATATGAAACTGGCAGAAAAGAGAGGAAAGGAGCAGCAATGTGATAAATGAGGATAAGACAGCAGTGAGAGAAGAAAGGGCGTGGTGTGATTGCAGGATGAAGTGAATGAGAAAACAGTCTCACTTTGTATCCGCTGTGGCAAGGTCACTGCCAATCTGCTGAAAGCTGCCATGGTAAAGGCTCTTGCAAAGATGGAGCAGGAGAAAAAACAGCAGGGACAGAAAACAAACCAGAAACAGCCCCAGAAGGAAAAGGAGGATAAGACCTACAAGGGAAAACAGAGCCTTGATAAGCTGATGAAGCAGAATGTACAGCTGTCCAACATTGAGATCACAGATGGAAACATCAAGTCTTTTGAACGGGTAGCAAAGAAGTACAGCATTGATTTCAGTCTGAAAAAAGATGTGACTGCGGACCCGCCAAGATACTATGTGTTCTTTAAGGCAAGGGATGCCGATGTGATGACTGCCGCTTTTAAGGAATACACGGGCAAGTCTCTGAATAAGGACAAAAAACCATCCGTGAGGAAGAAGTTACAGCAGGCAATCACCAAATCGCTTGCAAAGCACAGAGAACTGGAGAAAACAAAAGGAAAGGAGAAGGAGCCGTCATTATGAGCAGATTACAGAAATTGCTTGGTGTAGGAAAAGGATACCTGGAGAGGTTACCGCCGGTGGATGTACATAAGCTGCTTCGGATTGTTCTGATGAATCTTCCGTATATCGTGATCTTTTATGTGGGAAATAAGCTGGCATGGTTATATCAATACTGTGTGGGTGATTCCATGATAGAAAGACTGATGGTGCTGATCTTAAATTTCCAGATGGCATTCAGCAGGATTCTTCCAAGTATGCATAAAAATGAATTGCTGGTTGGGATTACAGGAGCCGTGGCGGTGAAGCTTATGGTCTACATGAAAGGGAAAAATGCCAAAAAGTTCCGGCAGGGAGTGGAGTATGGTTCGGCAAGATGGGGGACGGCAAAAGACATTGCACCCTTTATCGACCCGGTATTTGAGAACAATATCCTGCTGACCATGACGGAACGGCTGACCATGAATGGCAGACCAAAGAATCCGAAATTTGCGAGGAACAAGAACGTGATCGTGATTGGCGGATCTGGCTCAGGAAAGACACGTTTTTATGTAAAGCCCAACTTGATGCAGATGGGAAAATACATCAGTTATGTGGTCACGGACCCGAAAGGGACGATCATCATTGAGTGCGGAAAGATGCTGGTACGGCATGGATATAAAGTAAAAGTATTGAATACGATCAATTTTTCCAAGAGTATGCACTATAACCCCTTCCACTATATCCATTCAGAAAAGGATATTTTGAAACTGGTAAATACGATCATGGTGAACACGAAAGGAGAAGGCGAGAAGTCCAGTGAGGATTTCTGGACGAAAGCAGAGAGACTTCTGTACTGTGCCCTGATCGGCTATATCTGGTATGAAGCACCAGAAGAAGAACAGAACTTTGCGACCCTGCTTGAGTTTATCAACGCTTCGGAAACAAGGGAAGATGATGAGACATTTAAAAATGCAGTAGATATGCTGTTTGAGGAACTGGAAAAGGAAGAACCGGAGCATTTTGCAGTACGTCAGTATAAGAAATATAAGCTGGCGGCAGGTGTTGTATGCTCTAAAAGACTTCTTAATCAAGCGGTTGGGAAGTCTCTTAGAACACACAACCTAAAACCGAAGAAAGGAGCGCAAGTTATGAGAAAAAACGAGAAAATCACAG
>OHIR01000958.1_pt1 | contig 15295 bp, 14 predicted proteins | sample 1568301 | NCBI WGS metagenome assembly OHIR01 (sample SAMEA3879539, study PRJEB24766) | human gut metagenome | biome: human-associated habitat; feature: feces | place: USA | collected 1985/1987
GAATGCTCTCCGCGTTCTTATCCCGCCTCCGTATGCCCACCCCGTTCATTCTCGGGCTTCTTGTGGTCTTTCGCTTCTTCCCCACCATGCGGACGGAGCTGAAAGGCGTAGGCAGGTCGATGAAAAACCGAGGGCTGACCGCGGCGGGGCAGCTGCTCACGCATCCCGTGCAGAGCATGGAGTATGTGCTGGTTCCGTTTCTTCTTCGGGTATTGCAGCTTGCCGATCAGCTTTCCGTTTCCGCCGTTGCAAGGGGCGCAGAACGTCCGGGCGTGCGCGGCAGCTATTATGAGAAAAGGATCGGGGCGCGGGATCACATCGCGGCAGCCGCATGTGCGCTGGTCACGGCTTCCTATTTGGTTTTGGAAAGGAGCATGGCATGATCGAGCTTACACGCGCTTCTTTTCAATACGAAAACTCAGACAGAGGCGTGCAGGACATTTCCCTCTCGGTAAAAGGCGGCGAATGCGTCGTGCTGACGGGGCTTTCCGGCTGCGGCAAGACCACCGTGACAAGGCTTGTCAACGGGCTTGCGCCGTCCTATTACCCCGGAGTTTTCAGCGGGAGCGTGAGGATAGACGGCAAGGACATATCAAGGCTTTCCACATGGGAGATCGGGCGTTTGGTGGGAAGCGTTTTTCAGGACCCCAAAAGCCAGTTCTTTTCCTCCGAGCTTGCCGGAGAGGTGGCCTTTCCCTGCGAGAATTACGGCCTGTCCGCCCGGGAGATACGGGAGAGGACGGACGCCGCCATAGAGGCATTGAAGCTATCCCGTTTGAGGGACAGGGCAGTTGACGTCCTCTCAAGCGGAGAAAAGCAGCGGGCGGCCATTGCGTCCGTATATGCCATGAAGCCAAAGGTCTTTGTGTGTGATGAGCCGACGGCCAACCTCGATGCCGCCGGGACGAGGCAGCTTGCGCAGACCCTTCGGCAGCTCAAGGAACAGGGCTTTACCCTGCTCATCGCGGAGCATCGGATCGACTGGCTGATGGGGATCGCAGACCGGTTTTTATATCTGCGGGATGGCAGAATAGCGGCCAAATATACACCGGAGGATCTGCTCCTCCTGCCAAAAGCAGACATCTTAGGGATGGGCCTGCGTTCTCCGCACGAGGGAGAGCGCTCTCCCGCTCCCTCCGTATTGGACGAAAGCCCTGCCGTCTTGAAGACAGCAGGGCTCTCGAAAAGAATATGCAAAGAAGTCATTTTCGATGATGTTTCCCTCTCCTTTCCGAAAGGCAGGGTGACCGCCATAACGGGGCAAAACGGCGCGGGGAAAACCACCCTTGCGCAGATCCTCTGCGGGCTGGCGAAGCAGACAAGGGGACATATCCTGATAGACGGGAAAAAAGCAAGAGCGGCAGTCCGGCGCAGGGAGATCTATTACTGCGGCAACGACACGTCAACGCAGTTTTTTACGGCGAGTGTGGCGGAGGAGCTGCTGCTGAATACCGAATTGACGGAAGAAAGCAAAGACCGTGCAATACATCTGCTGAAAGAATTTGGCCTTTACGAGTACAGGGATGCGCACCCGTCTACCCTGTCCGGCGGACAAAAGCAACGGCTTGCCATTGCCTGCGCCGTCTTTTCCGCCCCTGCCGGCAGCTCCACCGCGATGGTCGTGCCCTTGTCCGAGCTTTCCTCCACCCAAACGGAGCCGCCGTGGAGATCGGCAATCTCCCACACCAGAGAAAGTCCCAGTCCCGCGCCGCCGTACTCGCGGCTGCGGGATTTGTCTACCCGGAAGAAGGGATGGAAAATGCTCCGCTGATACTCCTCCGGAATGCCGCAGCCAGTGTCGGAAACGCGAATGATGCACTTTTCCTGCCCCTGTGCAAGCTCAACCCGCACCGAGCCGCCGAGGCGGTTGTATTTGACAGCGTTCTCCGTCAGGTTGAAGAGCATGCGGTAGATCAACGCGTCGCTGCCGGTCAGGGCGGCATCGCCCTCCGCTTCCAGCGTGATGCTTCGCTTCTCCGCCAGCGACGCAAGATCCGTAAAGATCTCCTCGACCATGGGGGCGAGCTGGAGCTGCTCGTTCCGCGCCACCTGCTGCAAATTGCTCATCTCCAGCAGCGTCTTGGTCATCTGCGTCAGCCGCTCCGTCTGCTCGCGCAAAAGCGTGAGGAACTCGGCCGTCTCCGGCCGCACATCGGGATGCTCCGCGGAAAACAGCTCCAGCTGCGCCTGCATCAGCGCCAGCGGCGTGCGCAGCTCATGGGCGGCGTTGCCGGTGAACTGCCGCTGGGCGGCAAAGGCGTTGTTCAGCCGCTCCAGCATCTGGTTGAACGAGCGGCTCAGCTGCCGGAACTCCGAAATGGAGTCTTCATCGATCCTCATATCGGCAAGATTGTTCAGCTGCACCTGCTCCACCTGCGAGGTAAAGCTGCGCAGGGGCTTGAGAGCGCGTCCGCTGACAAAATAGGCGAGGAAACCGCTGAGCAGCGTTACCGCCGCCGTGATGTACCAGTTGGTGGTGCGGAAGCGCCCCTGCACCCCATCGACGACGATGGTCAACTCCTCGTTGGGCGCTATGAGCTGCGGGTCAAAGCTCGCCGCTCCGCTATCATTCAGGATCACCGTGCCGCCGCCCTGTAAGCTGTCTGCAATGGTGTCCATATATAGTACACACCGGAGGAGCACAGCAGCAGATTCATGGCCACGCAGGTGATGCCGATGAGCAGGACGGACATCAGCGTGATGCGCCACTGCAGGGAAAGCCGCTTCATTCCTCCTCGCCTCCCATCAGATAGCCCTCGCCGATGCGGTTGCGGATGGGGTCATAGCCCAGCACGGCCCGCAGCTTCTTACGCAGGGCGGAGATATGGACGCGAATGGAATTGCTGAAGCTGTCCACGCTGTTGTCCCAAACATGCTCCATCAGCTCCTCCTGACTCACGGGCCGCCCCTGATGCACCATCAGGTATTCGAGTATCCCTGTTTCCTTTCGGGTTAACGTCAGCGTCTGCCCATTGACGGCGGCGGTGCGGGAGCGGGTGTCGAAGCTCAGGCCTCCGCAGCTTAGCAGCACATCCTGCTGGGTGAACTGCCTCAATGTCAGGCTGCGGATGCGGGCCTCCAGCTCGGCAAGATGAAAGGGCTTTGCAAGATAGTCGTTTGCCCCGGCGTCCAGCCCCTGCACCTTGTCCTCCACCTCGCTGCGGGCGGAGAGGATCAGCACCCGCGTCTCTCGGTCGGTCTGCCGCAGGGCGCGCAGCACCGTCATGCCGTCCTTTTTCGGCAGATTCAGATCAAGAAGTACCAGATCGTAGCACTCCACGCCCAGCAACTCCAGAGCCTTCTCCCCGTCGTAGCAGTAGTCCACGCTGTAGGCCAGCCGCCGCAGGCTGCGGACGATTGTTTCACACAGAGCGCGTTCGTCTTCAATTACTAAAAGGTGCATGAGAACTCTCCTTTTTATTTCTCCGTTTTTATGTTGCTTTCATTATAGCAAAAATAGATAAGGTTTGCGTTAAGTTTTCGTTCTTAACAGAGACTTTAACTCTCCCGCGCTATGATGGGGGCAGAAAATCGGAAAGGATGATGAAAAATGAGCTGCGGGAAAAAGGCTGCGGCGCAGATCGCGCTGCTGATGGCCGGAGTCGCCATGCTGTGCTTCGGCGTCTGGCGGGGCGAGGCGGCGACAGTGCTGAGCAAAGCAATCAAATTATGTCTGGAGTGTGTGGGTATTGGGTAAAAAGTTTTCAGGCGTTTCGCAGACCATGTCCCGCTTTCGGGGCTGGATTCAGGCGGGTGCGACGCTGCTGACCAACCTGCACCTGCCGAACTTCCTCAAGGGAGGACTGTATCAGGGCGCTGGGAAAACCGTCTGCGTGCCGGGGCTGAACTGCTACTCCTGTCCGGCGGCCTCCGGAGCCTGTCCTATCGGGGCATTTCAGGCGGTGGTGGGGTCTTCCAAGTTTAGCTTCTCCTATTATATCACAGGCTTTCTCATTTTGCTGGGAGTCCTGCTGGGACGCTTTATCTGTGGTTTTCTGTGTCCCTTCGGCTGGTTTCAGGAGCTGCTGCATAAGATCCCGACGAAGAAGCTCTCCACAAAGAAACTCAAGCCCCTGACATACCTCAAGTACGCTGTCCTGCTGGTGATGGTTCTCCTGCTGCCGGCGTTCCTTGTGAACGACGTTGGCATGGGCGACCCCTTCTTCTGCAAATACCTCTGCCCCCAGGGAGTGCTGGAGGGAGCCATCCCGCTGTCCCTCGCCAATTCCGGCATCCGGGCGGCGCTGGGCAAGCTGTTTACATGGAAGTTCAGCATCCTGCTGTCAGTGATCGTGCTGAGCGTACTGTTCTACCGTCCCTTCTGCAAGTGGCTATGCCCGCTGGGCGCGTTCTACGCCCTGTTCAACCGGGTGTCCCTTTTCCAGATGAAGGTGGACAAGAGTAAGTGCGTCTCCTGTGGGAAATGCGCCAGAGCCTGCAAGATGGACGTGGATGTGACGAAAACGCCCAACCATACCGAGTGCATCCGCTGCGGGATGTGTATCCGTGCCTGTCCGACGAACGCCGTGTGCTTCCGCTACGGCTTCGGCGATGGAAAAGAGAAAGAAAACGCAGCGACACTGCGAGAAAACAACAAAGCTTAAGGAGAAACGAATATGAACGCAAAGAAGATACTGGCTCTGATACTGTGCGCGATGATGCTGCTCTCCCTTGCAGCCTGCGGCGCAAAGGACAACGACAAGCAGGCGGATATGAGCGGAGACAGCTCCGCCATGACCGGCGAGCCGAAAACCGCCGAGGAGGCGCTCGCTCTGCACAAGGAGCTGCTGGAGCGGGAAAACGCGCTCCTGTCGGAAAATGCCGAACTCTGGGAGAAGGTGTTCATGGCGGCCGATAAGGGTATGACCATGCAGGAGGACGGCAAAAACTACGGCGACTTCCTGCTGGATACCGTCGAGGCCGCTAAAGAGCAGTTCACCGACAAGGAGTATGCGTGGCTGAAGGAGTCGGCCACGGAGATCAGCAATATTGAAAACAAGCTGACCGAGTTGGAAGAGAAGTATCCCGAGATTATGCAGAAATCCATGGATGGCGATATGAGTATGCCAGCGGGCAGCGACACGAGCACCCCTCCCGACGACGGCAGTATGCAGAAGTTCCCCGCCTTTGAGGGGAAAGACCTGGATGGCAACACGGTGAAGAGCGACGAGCTGTTCTCCGGCAACACCGTCACCGTAGTGAATTTCTGGTTCACCACCTGCAATCCCTGCGTGGGAGAGCTTGCCGAGCTGGACGCACTGAATAAGGAACTCGCGGAGAAGGGCGGCTCCCTCATCGGCGTCAACACCTTCACGCTGGACGGCGACGAGGCAGCGATTTCCGAGGCGAAGGACGTGCTGGCCAAGAAGGGCGCCACCTATCAGAATGTGTATTTTGACTCAGATGGTGAGGCGGGAAAGTTTACTACCAACATCTTTGCTTATCCCACCACCTATGTGGTCGACCGCAGCGGCAATATCGTGGGTGAACCCATCGTAGGAGCCATCACAGAAAAGAAGCAGGCGGAGACGCTGCAAAAGCTCATCGACCAGGCTCTTGCCGCCGATATGGGCTGACAAACGAATTTATCTTCTCAGAAAGGAGGATACACCATGTATCGGAGAGTATTGCCGCTTCTGCTCACCGCGGTACTGCTGCTGAGCGGCTGCACTGCCGGGCAGAAAAATATGCCGCAGAAAACGGACAAGAAGGAAATGACCGGACAGCCCTCTGATATGTCTGGTGAAGGAAGCATGTATATGGATACCACGGAAAATGTCATCTATCTGGCGGGCGGCTGCTTCTGGGGCATGGAACAGCTGATGCAGTCCATCCCCGGCGTCATCGATGCCGAGAGCGGCTATGCCAACGGCACCTGCGAGGCGGATGCCGATTACAAGACCGTCTGCAAGGGAGAGACCGGCTTTCGGGAAACAGTGCGCGTGGAGTATGACCCCGAGCAGGTGAGCCTTGACGCGCTGCTGCTGGCCTACTTCTATGTCATTGACCCCACGGTGCAAAACCGGCAGGGCAACGACCGCGGCAGCCAGTACCAGACCGGCGTTTACTTCACCAACGAAAGCGCCAGAGAGACGGTGAAGCGTATCGCGGAGATTGAGCGCGACCGCAGCGAGAAATTCTTCGTGGAGATCGGCCCGCTCAAAAACTACTATCCCGCCGAGGAATATCACCAGAACTACCTCGAAAAGAACCCGAACGGCTACTGCCACATTCCGCGCGCGGAGATGGAGCTCTTTTCCCGGCTGCGCATCGACCCGGGTGACTATCAGAAGCCCGCGGCGGAATCCATCCGGGACAAGCTGACGGCGAAGCAGTACCGTGTTACGCAGGAGAGCGGCACAGAGCGCGCCTTCACAGGCGAGTTCTGGGATAAGTTTGAAAAGGGCATCTATGTGGATGTCGTCACCGGCGTGCGCTACTGCATCAACAGCGCGGCCCTGCGCTTCGTCCCCTATGAAAAAATGGAGACCGAGGGCTACGGATACCTGCTGTACCTGTTTGAAAAATAGGACGCAAACGGTCGGCAGTTCTCATGCAAGGAACTAATTCAAACTTATTGCTGTTAGCCGATGGATTCAGGTGTGCCAAAGCATTGCAGGGCTGGAAGTATTCAAGCTTCGGCTTCGGCAAAAGATGTGTAAAACAGAGAAGCGCCCGTATCAGCATTTAAAAGACTTCTTCGATTCCTCCTACCTGTAAATATAGGAGCAGCAAAAAAGCCGTTCGCCACGCTGGAAAATCTGCGCGGTGAACGGCTTTCTGCTTCCGTTGGCACTGTTTTGCAACAGCCTGTACTAACTGAGCATCTTTCTACGCAATGTCTGTTGTTCTGATCAATCCAACTCCAGATCCTCAAAGCCGGTGACTGTTTCAAACCGGCGGGTGCGCACCTCCATCATCTCGCTGATGAGTTCGGCGGGAAGGGCGAGTGCTCCGGCCATCCGAAGCAGAGTGCTGACATCAGATGCGGTGAGCAGGTCTGTGCGGCAGAGGAAGCGGAACAGCTCTGCGTAAGCCTGTTGAGGCGGGCAGGGCATGAACTGCGCGGCATGGTCAAAATACTGTACCAAAACGGAGCAGTACCACTGACGGTCAGCTAGAGACAGTCCAGCAGAGGCTTCCAGCCGAGCCAGCGCCATACGAGCCGAGAAATCCAGCCGGAATGCGTCCCGGGCCAGTTGGTCAAAGTAAGGCATCGGCTGGGTGAAGAACAGCACCGGTACCCGCAGGATGGCTCCGAATTTGGCATCGCCTGCCAGAATTTTATCCCGGGCCACGGGTAGACCCAGCCGCGCCACCACATGGCCGGAAACATCGGCCTTTTCCAGCCAGAGCAGTGCGGCAGTGTGGTCAAATGCAGACACAGCCACAGTGACAGTACGACTCCAAGTTTCACACCCAGCATCCAGGGCGGTCAGGGTCGCCAGACCGGAACTGTTGAAGCTGTGAGCGCCCAGCATTTTAAGCTGTGGAGGCAGCGTCAGCTGTTTCAGGGCATGACACCCGGCAAACGTGCCCACATCCGGCATGACCTGATCCGTGGGGCGGGGCAGATAGCCCAGAGCCTGCAGCTGTTCTGGAAGATGGACGCTGGTAAGGCTGCTGCAGTCGCCGAATACACCGGCAGGCAGGGCGGAAATGGCATCCGGCAGGGTGATGGAAGTCAGATTTGTGCAGTGGTAGAACGCGTAGGGACCAATGTGAGTGATGCTGTCCGGCAGTGTGACGGAAGTCGGCCCGCCTTCGTCCAGCGTTTCGGTGGTGACTGCGCGGCCCATTCGCATACAAAATATGCTGAAACTGATAGGCGATTGCCCGAACTGAGCAAAGCAGCTCTCATCCAGATGGCTGGCAGCAAAGGCGGTAGCGGCAATGGCGGTGACAGTGCGGCCTTCTACAGTGTCGGGGACCACAGCAGGCCGTGCCAGCCGGGGCCAGCGCACCAGCGCCAAAGAGCCGTCCGGCTGAGGGGCAAAGTCTGCTGTCAGGGGCAGGGCATCGGTGTCGGCCTCTTCGTTCAGATGGCCGAGCTGTGCAAACTCTGCGCTCATGTCGGGAGCATCGCCGCCCCAATCATCCTCGTCATCCTCCTCCTGCAAGAGAGCTGCCAGCGCGGCTCCGGGCAGGGAGGAGGCCTTTTTTGTTTCCGGGGCGGGGGGTGTCCAGCGGTTGCCCAGCGTTCCGGCGTTGGTTACTTCAAATTGCAGCAGTTCCATTTTACACCAGTCCTGTCAGATCGATCTGGTGCAGCAGCTGCTCCGACTGCCGGTGCAGCAGCAGATCCCGGCTGGCTGCAAAGTAATCGGTGCTGAGAAACTGCCCCAGAAATGCGGTGGCCACGGGAGCTACGGTCAGATCGTTTACCGCCATGCTCAGCTCCGTCCCCTTACCGAAGGCTTCCTGCAAAAAACGGAGCAGATTGCCAAGCTTCTTCTGCGTTTCAGCGACCTCAGCCTGCAGGTCGGCGACCGAGCGCTGATAGCAGGCCTTGAGGGCGGAAAAGGGGGTAGAGCCGGAAAGCTCTCCGTGCCATTGGGCAGTCAGCGACAGCAGATCGAGATAGACCTTCTGCCGGGCAGAGGGGGCTTTGTTGGCTTCGGCGCGCCAGTTGTCCTCCAGCCCGGCGAGGGCGGTCAGGGCATCGCCGGGAACATCCAGCGTCCCGCGCTGGGCTTTGAGGGCGGCCACGATAAGGCGCAGCGCATCGTGGCGCAGGGTGCAGCGTTCCATCTGCAGGAACACGGCTTCCAGCAGCAGGCTGACAAGGCTCATCCGCTCGTCCATCTTGGCGCTGCGTGCCTGCGTGAGGACATCCTTATCCCACACACCCTGCAGGATGGCATCAATATTGTAGGCCTGACGATATTTCTGATAGAGTTCAGTGTACTTTGCGCCGTATCAGATCTTGCTGGTGATGGGCGCTGTTTTTGTTCTGCTGGCGATCCCGTTCCTCCTGTTCTATGATCGAACAGTGCTGCCCCTATGCAACAGATGCCTGCCGCGGCAGGAATGCACCTGTATGCCAACGGCTACCGCCCTGTGATGGATGCTCTGCTGCCGCTGCTGCTCTATTGCGTGCTGCCCTGTGTTGTGCTAAAATCATTCTGTATTGAGTATTCGGCAAAGGGAGCTGTGGAGCTGGCTGCCGCGTTGGGCTTTGCATGAGTCTAAAACAACCAACAGAAAACAGGAGATAAGATGAAACAGTATCTTTTGATCGACATCGGCGGAACCTTCATCAAGTACAGCCTGGCCGATGAACAGGCCCGGAAAATCTCTGGTGGAAAGGTTCCGACACCGCTGACGAATATGGATGACCTTCTGGCGGCCATCGAGGGCTTTGCCGCTCCCCTTCAGGGACAGTTCGTGGGCTGCGCCATCTCTATGCCGGGCCGCATCGATACCAGAAACGGCATCGCCCATACCGGTGGAATGCTCAGTGCCTTTATGTGGGAGCAGCCCTTTGCTGCGCAGGTAGAGGCACGGCTGGGCGTGCCGGTGACCATCGCCAACGATGGCAAGTGTGCCGCAGCAGCGGAGGGGTGGACCGGTGCGCTGGCCGGTGTGGAGAATGGCCTTGTGCTGGTGCTGGGCACTGGCATCGGCGGCGGCATCATCCTGAACGGGAAGGTGCTGATGGGCGCTCACGCTGCCGCAGGCGAGGTTAGCGGCCTTGTCTCGGATATTTCAAAGATGGCCGACGATGATTTCAAACTGACCTCGGTAGAGCGGTATTCCGAAGCACCCCTCTGGGCGGAAATGGCCTCGGCAAGTGGCCTGATCTTCGAGTATGCCCGGCAGAAGCATCTGCCGACGGGCAGCCCCATGCCCACCGGGGAAGAAATCTTTGCGGCTTACAATGCCGGGGAGCCGGAAGCGCAGAAGGCTCTCAAGATCTTTGCCCGGCGGGTGGCCGTTGGCATCCTGAGCCTGCAGCATGTGCTGGATGTGGAAAAGGTGGCCATCGGCGGCGGTATCAGCGCAGCGGAGGCTCTGCTGCCTGCGATTCAGGCCGAGTTGGATTGGCTGTTTGAGCGCTGCACAGTCATGCCGGCGGTCAAGCCGGAGCTGGTGCGCTGCCGCTATGGCAACGATGCCAACCTGATCGGTGCCCTGAAGCTGTTCTTTGAACAGAACCCCGCCTGAACCAGAACAAAATAGAATAGGAGTAGAAACTTATGAGCGTTTTCCGTGATGATTTCCTGTGGGGCGGTGCCTGTGCAGCCAACCAGTTCGAGGGCGCATGGGACGTGGATGGCAAAGGCCCCAGTGTCCCTGACCTGTGCACCAATGGCTCTCACACCAGCCCGAAATGGGTGACAACTGCTGTCCGCTCCGACCGGCTGTATCCCAGCCATGAGGCCATCGACTTCTACCACCACTACGAGGAGGACATTGCTCTCTTCGCCGAGATGGGCTTCAAGACCTTTCGCACCTCCATCAACTGGACCCGCATTTTCCCCACCGGCATGGAGACCGAGCCGAACGAGAAGGGCCTTGAATTCTATGATAAGGTCTTTGACTGCTGCAAGAAGCACGGCATCGAGCCGCTGGTCACCATCAGCCACTACGAGCTGCCCTATGCGCTGGTGGAAAAATACAACGGCTGGGCCAGCCGGGAACTCATCGAGTTCTATATGAACTACTGCAAGGCCATTTTTGAGCGGTACAAGGATAAGGTCAAGTACTGGCTGACCTTCAACGAGATCAACTGCGGCACCATGCCGATGGGCGCGATCCTGGAAACAGGCACCATCCGGGGCTTTGAAGGCCCTACCGACAAGGTGCCGGACAACAAGCAGGAGCGCTTTCAGGCGCTGCATCACCAGTTTGTGGCCAGTGCAGAGGCTGTTCGGTATGCCCACGACCACTACCCTCAGTTCAAGATGGGCTGCATGATCTGCTTTATCACCAGCTACGCACTGACCTGCGACCCGGCCGACGAGATCGCCAACCAGAAGGCCATGCAGATCAGCAACTGGTTCTGCTCTGATATGCATGTCCGCGGCGAGTATCCTTCTTACATGAAGCGCTATTTTGCCGAGAATAACATCACCATCCGGCAGGAGCCGGAGGATGCTGCTATCCTGAAGGCCGGTACTGTCGATTTCTACACCTTCAGCTACTATATGTCCAACTGCATCACCACCCACAAGGATGCCGATGATGTGGGCGGCAACATCATTGCCGGAAAGAAGAATCCCTACCTGAAGGCTTCCGACTGGGGCTGGCAAATCGACCCCATTGGTTTGCGCTACAGCCTGAACGAGATCTACGACCGCTACCGCATTCCCCTGATGGTGGTGGAAAACGGCCTGGGCGCTTACGACAAGAAGGATGCCGACGGAAAGATCCACGACAGCTACCGCATCGACTACCTGCGTGCCCACATCGAGCAGATGGCCGAGGCTGTAAAGGACGGCGTAGACCTGATGGGTTACACCCCCTGGGGCTGCATCGATCTGGTGAGTGCCTCCACCGGTGAGATGGCAAAGCGCTACGGCTTCATCTACGTCAACAAGTTTGACGACGGCACGGGTGATCTGAGCCGCGAAAAGAAGGACAGCTTCTACTGGTATCAGAAGGTCATTGCCACCAACGGCGAAGACTTAGGATAACAAAAACAGACCTCCGGGTGCCATGTTTGCAGTACCGGGGGTCTGTCTTTTTGAAAGAAGGAGGTCATTTATGGAAAAGGCATTTTGCTGTGCGCCGGATTTCCCGGTGGTTCAGACAAATTACGGTCCGGTGCGGGGATATCGCTTCCGGGAGATCAGCAGCTTCAAGGGCATTCCGTATGGGCGGGCGGTGCGCTTCCATGCACCCCAGCCGCCCCAGCCTTGGGCAGAGCCGCTGGATGCTTCCAGTTACGGCTGCGTCTGCCCTCTGCTGAGCATCGACAAGCCCAGCGGCGAACTGCGTGTGCCCCACCGCTACTGGGTGCAGGATGAGGACTGCCTGAACCTGAACATCTGGACCCCGGCCTGCGATGCCCAAAAGCGGCCGGTGATGGTCTGGCTCCATGGCGGCGGATTTTTTGCCGGCTCGTCCATTGAGCAGGTGGCCTACGAGGGCGGAAACATGGCGCGGGAAGGGGACTGCGTGGTGGTGTCACTGAACCACCGGCTGAACATCCTGGGCTACTTGGATCTCTCCGATTTTGGGGAGGAGTACGCAAACTCCGGCAATGCGGGTGGGGATGATATCATCCTGGCACTGCAGTGGGTGCGGGACAATATTGCAGCGTTTGGCGGCGATCCCGGCTGCGTGACGGTATTCGGCCAGTCCGGGGGCGGTGCCAAAGTGACAACGCTGCTGCAGACCCCGGCAGCAGATGGCCTGTACCACAGGGCGATGATAATGAGTGGTGTGCTGGAAGGCTTGCTGAACGACAGTGTCGGCAGCGGCAGGAACTGTGTGCAGGCGCTGATGCAGGAGCTTGGCGTGCAGACAGCACAGCAGCTGGAAACTGTGCCCTACCACCAACTGGCGCAGGCTTACCGAAACGTCAGCCCGGCTCTGAAAGCAAAAGGCGCGAACGTGGGCCAAAGTCCCCACCCGAACCGCTTCTATCTTGGAGATCCGCTCCATAACGGCAGTGGGTTTCGGCCCGAGACCGCAGACGTTCCGGTGCTGATCGGTACGGTTTATTCGGAGTTCTACGGTTTCTTTGATGGTCTGAAAGGAGTCGGCCCGGAGGAAGCAGTGGGCCTGTCTGCCGCAGAGACCCTGCGGGAGCAGTTCCGCACTGCCTACCCGCACCGCCCGGAGGAAGACCTGCTGCTGGCAGATACCAGCTTCCGCGCCCCCACGATCAAATATGTCCGGGAGCGTGCCAAGGCGGGCGGAAAAGTGTACAGTTATCTGTTTGATCAGGACTTCCCTCTGATGGGAAAAAGCACCCCGTGGCACTGTGCGGATATCCCATTTGTGTTCCACAACACAGAGCTTGTGCCAGTGTGTGCCTTTGAGGGAGCAAAGCAGCTGGAAGCGGAAATTTTTGGCGCTGTGATGCAGTTTGCCCGTACCGGTGCGCCGGGCTGGGCTGCCAGTACGGAGGATGTGGAACAGACCATGCTTTTCGGCCCCCAAAGCCGTCTGGTGCAGAATCACGATCACGCACTGATCGAGGCATTGGCACCCTTCACAGATTTACGGATGAAAAAAGCGACCCGGGCAGGCGGACAGATCCAGCATTAAAAAGCGCTGTTCAATACGCGGGAATTCCGGGAAACATAAAGCAGAACAGGCATCCTGCGTTACCGTTTGGCGGTATCGGACAGGATGCCTGTTCTGCTATGATGAAGAAGAATGGGGGGAGAATGGCTCAGTTGAGGAACTTCTCATTCAGGGTCACGCCAAAGTCGCGAGCGATGCCGCACGCGGCATTCAAGGGTCAAACCGGTCTGCATTCTATAATTGCCACTTGACCCAACCCGTGGTATAATGAAAGAATCGAATACTATGGGAACAAAGGACAGGGGTCAGAACAGAAAATGGCAAAACGAAAGCGAAAAACAACTGCAAAGCGCGCGTCTGCACGCAGAAAAAGCCGGGCCGAGGAGCGGATGCCGGCGGGGCTGGGCACCCTGTTTGTGGGGCTGCTGCTCATCGTGCTGGCGTTCGTGGAGGGGGACTCCGTCTGGAAGAGCGCCCACCAGATCCTATTCGGGCTGTTCGGCTGCGGCAGCTTTGTGCTGGGCGCGGCGGTGTGCTATCTGGCCATCCTCTACACCCGGGGGCAGGACCTGCTGATGCAGGTGTTCAAGCTGCTGCTGGGGCTGATTTTTGCCAGCGGCACGGTCATCGTGTTTTCGGATATCCCCGCTGACCTGACCGCTGCCCAGATGATCGCTGCCTGCTACCAGAACGGCGCAAACGCCTGGCTGGGCGGCGGCGTGCTGGGCACTCTGCTGGGCGGCAACCTGCTCCTGCTCTGCGGGCGGCCTGCGGCCAATCTGGTCATGGCGGTGCTGGCCCTGTGCGCCAGCCTGTATATCTTTGATATCACCCCTGCCGAGTGCTGGCAGTGGCTCTGCAATGTGGGCGGCGGCGTGCATGAAAAAGGCGTGGCGGTCTATGAGCAGAACGCCGCCCGCCGTGCTGAGCGCCTTGCGGCCCGGCAGGCGGAAGAGGAGTACTGCGCCGAGGAGCCTGCGGACGATTACGATGACAGTTCCGATGAGGAAGACGTGCCCGGCGGCATTCCGGTGCCCGGGTGGCTGTCCGGCGTGTTCAGCTGGGGCCACAAGGTGACCAAGGAGATGGAAGGCGAAGCGGAACCTGCTCCCGTGGACGATTCTCTGGGTTACGAGCCGCCTGCGCCGGTGGAGCCGGAACCGGCTCCCGCCCAGCCTGCCCCAGCCTTTGAGCCGGTCAAGGTGACCTCCAACCATCCCCGCGCGGCGTTTGATATTGATCTTGGGCCGGATACCTCTGTTTCCGAGGGCGGCAGCGAGCCCATTGAGCCCATCATCATCGGGCCGGGCGGCACCTTTGGGCAGGACCCGCTCCAAAAGGCCCCGCCCCGGGCCATCGTCAAACCGGTGGTGCCGGATGCCGTGGAGACTGCCGCCGAGGATTTCTTCGCGCCCGCCGGATCGCCTGCTCCGGCCCCGGTGGTGAACCCCACCGTGCCGCCTGCGGCCCCGGAAGCCCCTGCGGCTGCACCGGCAGAGCCCGTGCAGCCTGAGATGCCGGTGTTCCAGACCCCCACCCTGCCCACTACGGATGAGCCGGTGGTGCCGGTGCGGGTCAGCGCGGAAAACGCGGTGGCCATGCGCAGTGAGCCGGACGAGGACGGTTGGATCAGCATTACCAGCGAACCGGTGGAGGAAAAAGACCTGAACACGCTGGTGGCGGCCGCCATGGAAAAACCCGCCGCAGGCGAGCAGGCTGCCGCCACCGCCCCGGCCGAGGAGCCGGAGGTGGTGGAGACCTTCCAGTATCAGTACCCCAGCATCGAGCTGTTTGAAAAGTCTGCCGAGGAGGGTGACCCCGGTGCCCAGGACGAGCTGAAGGCCAACGCCCAGAAGCTGGTGGACACGTTGGAAAGCTTCGGTGTGCGCACCCGGGTGCTGGATATCTCGCGGGGACCCTCCGTTACCCGGTATGAGGTCCAGCCCATGGCGGGCGTGAAGATCAGCCGCATCACCTCGCTGGCCGATGATATCGCCCTGAACCTTGCTGTGGCCGATGTCCGCATGGAAGCACCCATCCCCGGCAAGCCTGCCGTGGGCATCGAGGTGCCGAACCATAAGAAAACGCCGGTCTA
>OHIR01000971.1_pt1 | contig 15081 bp, 10 predicted proteins | sample 1568301 | NCBI WGS metagenome assembly OHIR01 (sample SAMEA3879539, study PRJEB24766) | human gut metagenome | biome: human-associated habitat; feature: feces | place: USA | collected 1985/1987
TAGTTATATTACCCTCCGGATAATTAATCCTCTCTCCCTTAGAGAAATGCCACAATGTAGCAATCGTAAGCGGTCCAAGTCTTCCTATGTACATAATAACAATAGATAACAGCTTTCCTGCAATTCCTATCTGTTGTGTAATTCCTGTTGAAAGCCCTGCCGTTCCAAATGCACTTGCGACCTCAAATAATATATCAATAAAATCAATATCCGGCTCAAATATTCCCATAAGATAAGCTCCCACGGTCACAACACACATAGCAAGTATCATAATAACCGAAGCCTTTCTGAACGCTTCCTTAGGTACTGCATAATGAAATGCTTTCTCCGACTTATTAGTTGCTGCCGACTTAACACCCTGTATGAGGACAAAAAATGTGCTTGTCTTTATTCCACCTCCTGTAGATCCCGGCGAAGCTCCTATAATCATAAGTATTATAATCACAAGTAGTCCCGATTTTGAAAATGTCCCAAGTGAATATGTTGCAAATCCAGCCGTTCTGGCTGATACACTCATAAAGAATGCTCCCATCCACGAGATATTTTCTGTAATCTTAAGAAGCAGAGCACCAGCGATAATAAGCACAATACTCACTGATATTACAATCCTTGTGTGCATTGAGAATTTCTTCCACTTAAATCTCTTTTCCCACAATTCACATATTACAAAAAAGCCAATACCTCCAAAAAATACAAGCGTACAGGTTATAATATTAAGTGCTATATTACCACTGTAATTAATAAGGTTCTGGTTATTTCCAAGAATATCAAAACCAGAATTATTAAACGCCGCTACCGAATGAAACACGCTTATTCCCAATGCCCTAAAAAATGGATAATCTCTTATAAACACCAGAAAACCTGCTATTGCACCAGCCCCCTCAAATATAAGCGTAACAATAAATATCTTATGTATAAGCCTTACAAGCCCCTTTGCCGTATCCATATTCAGGGCTTCCTTTAAAAGAGTACGTCCTTTTATATCTACCTTTTTACCCATAACAAGTATTATTCCGGCACCCATAGTTGTCACACCAAGACCACCTATCTGAATAAGTGCCCCTAGTATAAATTGCCCCACAGGTGTAAATGTGTCATATGAGTCAACCACCACAAGCCCCGTTACACATACTGCACTCGTTGATGTATACAAAGCATCCGTGTATTTTAAATCAACACCATCCCTAACACTAAACGGCAAAGACAAAAGCACTGACCCTGCTATAATCACAAATATAAACCCAAACGCTATTATTCTTGCAGGCGACTGCTTTCTTATTAAATTAACCATCATAGTACTTCCTTAAATCGCAATATTTATACTCAAATCTCATAAAAACAGTCATCTCACTGGTTGCTTTTATCAAATCTGTGTAACATTTTGGGATAGCAGAAAAACTGCTATCCCAATTTTCAATTCTCACTTAATTACTTTCCGTTTGCAGTATCAATATATGACTGCCATGTATTTCTGATTGATTCTGCTTTCTGTGCAGGTGTGTTGTCCTTACTAATACCCCAGTATAAATCAGGGCCCATATCTATACCATTTACTAATTTCTCATACATAGGAACGCCGCTGTCAACCATGATCGCAAGTGTTTCATCTACGGATTCTGTATCACGGAAAGATTTGTAGTAATTATCTTTCCATCCTTCATGATCTTCAAATCCCGGAACCGGTTCATTGTAAAGATTAAATGCAAACGCAATTTTCCATGCTTTTTCAGCATCATAGCAAGATGGAATAACAAATACATTATCCTGTGCATAGTTTACATAATGATCCATTCTTGGTCCCATCGGGAAACATACGAAACCAAAGTCATCTTCCATATCTGCCCAGTCACCTGCTTTGTATGATTCTGCACATGTGAATACAGCCTCGCCGTTTGCAAATGCAGTATATGTATAATCCCATGCTGCATCCTCCGGATATACCATTTCATACTTATCAATCATATCAAGTGCCCAGTTCAATGCTTCCATTGTTGCATCAGATTCCAGATCATTGTAAAATCCATTTTCATCTTTTCCAATAAACTGCCCGCCATTAGAGTAAACAGCTGCCGGATACAATGTACTTGAAAAGTTTGTCATTGCATATAAATCAATTACACCATCATTATCTGTATCTTTCTGAACCTGCTTGCAAAGTTCTTCAAATTTATCCCATGTCCACTCATTATTTCTCTGCAGTTCGTAAATTGATTCCGGATCAATACCTGCTTCTTCCAACAGTCTCTTATTAAAATAAATACCTGCTGTCGGTTCATGATCCATTGCTCTCATCGCATAAACAGAATCACCTTTTGACATTGTATCCTTTACAACACTATCCCATTTCGACTCCGAAAAATCCAGACAATCTAATGTAGAAAGATCATACATTAATCCGCTCTGAATTGCTGATGTCAGGGCACTTCCCTGATATAGTGTAAATACATAATTTTCATCTCCACCAGTCGTTGCATAGTTTACATAATCTTCCGGTGAATCTCCCCATGAGGTAACTGCCTGCTGTTTAATTGTAAAATTGTATGTTTCCTGAATCCAATCCAAGTATTCCTGATGTGCCTCATCATATGCACTGGAAGCTTCCTCTTCCTCTCCTGAACTGAACCAGTCAGCAATAATGATTTCCATTCCACCAAGATCATATGGGTTACCAGATTCATCTGTAAGTACAGTATACTGTCCTACTTCTTCTGTTTCTGCCTCATCAGCAGCTTCTGTGCTTTCTCCAACTGTTTCCTGTGCACTGGAACCAGCATTATCGGATGCTGCATCCGATGATCCACAGCCAGCCACGCCAACTACCATTGTTGCTGTTAACAACACAGACAATACACGACTTCTTTTCTTCATTTTGTTTTCCTCCTTTAATATAACTTCTCCTTATATTGTCTCTATATAAACTCACAGCCAATATTTCCTATCTACCGATTTTTTCAGGAAATACTTTGCCATAAAGCTATATACTACATCTTAATACCTGTACTGCTTAGGCTTTCTACAAATCCTTTCTGTGCAAACAGATAAAGGACTAACAGCGGTAAAATTACCATCAATGTGCCAGTCGAAACAATGCACTGTGTATATCCAACAGATGCTCCGGTTGCCTGATGCATGGTATACATCAGATAATGGCTTAATTTTTCACCAATCTGTGTCAACTGAATTGATAGCAACTTAATATTTCCGAGGAACATTTTACTGTAAAGTCCATCTGTCCACTGCCATACAAAGGCAAATAGGAAACAGGATGTCAAAATCGGCTTTGCATCCGGAAGCATAATCTGGAAAAAGGTTCTTAATGTTCCGCATCCATCCACATAGGCTGCCTCCTCAATATCCTTCGGAATATTTCTGAAAAACTGACGGATCATGTATATATATAATCCATTCTTTAACCCCATACATCCGGCACTCATCAAATAATACGGAATTGCAGATCCTCTTAAATTCAAAGTACTTCCGGTCAGCGCCTTAAAAATACCAAGAATATCAAAAAAGCGGAAATGCAGATACAATGATGTTGATATTGTCTGCGGTGGAATAATAATAACCAGCATTACACAGGCAAACCAGAACTTCTTAAGTGGAAATTCAAATCTCGCAAACCCATATCCCACAATCGTACAAACACCTATCTGAAGTATCGCAATCGTAAACGATACCAAAAGTGTATTTCTCAATGTACTCCAATACTCCATAAACTGATTTGCCAACTGATAATTTGCAGTTGTAAAATGCTCCGGTATAGAAATAACCATTGCATTATACAAATCCTCTTCTGCCATAAAACTGACAGATATCTTATTTAGAATCGGCTGAAGAATCATAAAGCACATTCCAAACAATAAAATTGCCCGAATCATACTTATCGCTATGCTTTTTGCCCGCTTTTTCAAAAGAAGACCATTCGATTTTTTATTTCTTTCCCAAAAGCTTTCTTTCTTTTTTATTGCCACTTCTTTAGTCATAGTAATAAACCCCCTTCGATATAATCAGTGAGCTTATACCTATAATGGCAATTACTATCAGGAAATAGCTCCAGGCCATTGCAGAGGCAAACCCGTAATTTAAATCAACGATCATTGTATCACTGATCTTTTCCATAACCTCATTGTCTGACCTCATACAGAAATCAACAATTGTGTAAATCCAGTTTACCAAAAACAGTGGACTTATCATCGGAAATGTAATCTTCCAAAGACTCTCCCATTTTGTACAACCATCAATATCAGCTGCTTCATACATACTTGTTGAAATCGTCTGAAGACCAGATAAGAAAATAATAATCTGTATGCCAGATGCAATTGCTACATCATATACGCCATCAACAATCTCAAATACAATATCAAATACTTCTCCGCCAATACCGCTGGTCATAAGAATCTTTTCAATGGCTCCGGTAATACTTGCGTTTCCCGTTGATTGCTGAATGGTATCCTGTATACCTGCCAAGAGTGAATTATCATATTCAATTCCAAGAATAACACCGGATGAAAGAATTACCGGAAGGAAAAAAATGGCACGAACCAATGCACGTCCTTTAAACTTTTGATTTAATATCAATGCAACAAAGAAACTGAATACCATAATTGCTAATGAATTATAAGTCATTCTGCCAATCTCTTCTGCCAGTAATCTGGTAAACTCCGTATCAACGGTAAATGCCCTGACATAATTTGAAATTCCTGCCAGAATCATATCAAAGCTTCCGGCACCGATTTCCACATTGCAAAAGCTCATATAAAGTGATTGAAAAAGCGGCTTCACCATAAATGCCAGAAATCCAATAATGAAAGGCAGTATGAATAGATATCCCGATATTGCATTTCTTCTTTGAAGACCTCTTAATTTCTTTCTTCTCTGCATAACCATTATCCTTTCTATTACTGAATTACCATATAATCTCTGGCTGGAAGTGTAATTCCACTTTTAATTTTGTAATCTGTACTGCTATAATTTACATACACCTTTGTTCCGTCTTCATATGCTGTAAGGGTAATACCTTCATCAAGAACCTCATGATTTGTGATACGCTGCTTATAGGTTTTCCCAAGTTCTGCATCATATCTGCTATATATTTCCAGCATCTCATCTTTCCAGGAATCATAATTTGAGCCGAAATACTGTGTATAATATGTATTTTGCAATTCTGTGGATTCTGCATCCATGAAAACAAAGTATAAACCTGCTCCATATTCTGCAGCTTTCAATAATTCTTCCTGATAATCTCCGGAAAGATTCAGCGCTTTTCCTGTATAATTTACATATCCATGAATTGCAATCTGATAAAATGGTACCGTCTCATCAATGATTGTATAATTAGAACCTTTCAAATCCATATTGGTAATAAAATCTGTAGTCCCAAGTACATAATCATTTCCCATATTTGTCATAACTGAAAGACCCGATGCTTTTATGTTTTCAAGTTCCTCCAACTGCATATTAAGAGCAGTTTGACGTGTTACCAGTTCTTTCTGATTATAGTCAGCAGATAATTGATAGCCTGTATCCCTGAACGAAACTCCCTGCGCGCCATAGGCAGCTGCCGCATCTGAAAGATTCTGCATCATTTCAGTAACCAACGTCGGTTTTAACAGATAATACGGATCTTTCCAATCCTGTTCTCCATAATATACGGTATCGTACTCCAGCAGTTCTACTTTTTCCTTACTTACCAGACGTGCGGCATCCCTGAATACTAAAAACCCATCTGATACACCGCTGTCATTTGCGTAATTCGTCACACCATCAAGATAAATATCTATATCATTTTCTTCCGCATAAGAAAGCAATGACTTTATATCCTTTTTACTTCCCAGATCAGAAATAAGGTCCACATCCTTTAAGATTTTCTGGTTTATTCCTCCGTTCATCCAACCGCTCATTTTCACAGACAAATTTGACACACCACTTTCTTTTATTTCCTGTAACATCTTTTGTGTCTCCTCATATGTCGTGAGAGCTAACGGCCTTGAAACCGGTACACCCAGTATTTGTTCTACCTTATCCACTGCGCCTATCACTTCTACAGCAACAGGTACAGTTTCATCTGTATTTTTGTCAAATGCTTCCCCATATTTTTCGCCCAGATAGTCATGATAAGCATTCGCCATATCGACATAGTTTCCGGTATCTACAAATCGAAAACGCTCTACCAGATTTTCATCCGGAATCTGCTGTTCATACATGAACATTTCACCATTATATTTATCCGCTACATCACATTGTTCTCTGTGTAATATCGTAAAGTTTGCATTCACATAATTATAGCTGTTTGTTCTTCCACTGATATCAGCTGAAACAGACGCATAAGATGCACCATCCTCTAAGATGCAAAGGTAAGAAGCATCTCCCTTTGCAATACCATATGCTCCATAATATGCTCTTGTCTCATGAACCAGATAATCTCTGCCCTGTGCCATATCCCAGCCATAAACGTTCGAATAATAACTGTTCTGTGCAAGTTTTCCATTATTAAACCGGATGATTGATCCACCACCTTCCGGCACCAGCATATAGCCATCTTCCTCTGTCCCGCCTGCCCCAAAATATGGTAATATTGTCAGACTAATAATCGGATACTCGTCTTTATACTCAATTTCTGACATTGGAACCGTTACTACCAGGTCATCTCCTTCCAACCGATATTCTATGCTGACATTGAAAACCGGTTTATCAGATTCACCACTCTGTGCATACAATTCTTTATCTACTGCATATTCTTCATCGGTATATCCGGCTTCACTGAAAAATTCTTCCAGTTTCTTCTTCAGATTATCCTTCACGCCATCACGCAATACATAAATAACCTTTTCTTCAAGAATTGGATATTGTTCCAGTAAAGCTTCCTTATCGTCCTTTTTCCCAAGATTATTAATATCATATTTTTTATAATAATCCTTTACCATGGAGGCATCTCCTTTGCTCATATTTCCAAGCAATTCCTCCATTCGTTCTTCTTCTGCAACCAAAGGAATGATATATTCTTTTTCTACTTCTCCAATAGAGTAATCTACTTTAATACTGTTCTCTGTTGCCTCAATATTGAAAATTTTTGATGAAATACTGTATTTATAGTTGTTATATAAGGTATCTACACCATTTACAACGCTATAGGTTAAAAGCAATGTTGATTTCAAATTTTCAATATCACTCTTAAGTGCAACTGTATCCTCATCCGCATCCTGTGGATTGGAATACCATATTGCCCCAGTTGATTTTTTTGTCACTGTAAACTGTGTTGTTTCCGGATCCATAACCATCTTCAGATTTTCGTTTTCCAGTACAATATCCGATGAATTTCCTTCATAGGTGTTAACCTTAACAATTTCCTCAGGGGTTTCTTCTTCTTTCCAAAATGCGATAATCAATATTCCGATCACAATCAAGAGCAGAATCAGAACAGGTCCCAGAAGACTTTTCGTCTTTTCTTTCAGGACATTTTTTAACTTTTCTGTCCTTACTGATTTGTCTTTACTCATACCTTCTACCTCCACCCTTTTACATTCGGAACATAATTTCTTTTACAATGGAAACAAAATATGCAACACCCTGACTGATCATTGAAAAGAATAACAACAAAATGAATACCATAATCAGCATTGCAAATCCGGAAGCAACCATGAAAAGAAGTGTCTTGCTCAAACTGTATTCATGAATTTCCATCATGGCACAGATAATCAAGATAGCTGCCCATACAATTGAAAAGGTGCATGCGAAGGTATAAAATGCTCCTTCTTCTTCCGTTACCAGATTGCTGAATAAAATCATCGGAATCTGAATCAGTGGATAAGGAGTCAGTGCATATGCCGTCCCCATATAAATCTGGTAAAGTCTTCCTTTCCCATCAAATAATGTGGTCAATCCCCAGTTACCTACACAAAACAATGCCAGCGGAAATAAAACACTTGCAATATATAGGAAAATATTGATTTCTTCCCAATAAACCTGCATAAATACAAAGCTCGTATATTGAAGTTTCATAATCCTTGCCAGTACCGTCAACAGAACAATCGTATTAGCAGCTGCAATGGAACCACGTTTTTCATGTGTCAAATCCCAGAAGCCATCCAATGGATGGGTGATGACATACAATGCATATCTTAATGTTTCCAAATAATGAGTGTATGTTTCTTTTTTCTTTAACGAAGCTAACATGCCTGCCTCCATTCCTATGTTCTATCATTAAATATGTCTGCCGTATCAATTTCCCACTTGATTTTCTTGATTTTTCCAACAATCATTGGAAGAATAAACACCAGGAATATCAATAAGAAAATCAGTCCGATATGCTCTTCCACCCACATCTTTCGATACTGTTTAAATGCTTTGGAATAATTTGTCGTATCCCATTTCAACTTAAAATACTTCATTGCTTCATGGTATTCGCCTTGCCGCATCAATGCTCTTCCGATACCTATGTATGCCTGGTCGTAATTTCCATTCATTGCCATTACTTTTCGCCAGGTTTCACCAGAAGCTTCGTAGTCACCGGCATCATACTCTGCAATTGCCTGATAAATCAGATTTCCATACTCCGTCGGTGTAAATACTGTAATACTCGCATTCTGTGCATCCAGCACAAGCAAATCATTTCCCATATGATCTATTGCACTCGGCAGTTTAAAGTATCCATCCATATTTCCATTTCCGCCAAACGCAAAAAGCATATTTCCCTGTGTGTCATAACCGAAAATATGTCCCCGGACTTTATCAACTGCAAAATAAATACCACTGTCCAGTGCTGTAATATCTGTTATTAAAGACGGACCTTTATATCCACCGGCATTTCCCCAATAAACATCACCAATGACATTGAAGTTGCCATTTTCGATCAGAATATTATTGCCAAGCATATTCATTCTTCGAATTGGTTCATCCTCACCACTATCTACACCCTGTTCACTGACATTTGTTGTACATGCAAAAATAAAACCCTCGCTGTCGCGATACAGATTGTCATACTCTGTCGGAACGAATGCTTCCAGAGCACTTCTCTGTGCCTTTGTAGCCAGTTTCTTCCATATATAATCTGTCCAATCATACGTAACAGGACTTGCTCCATAAAATCCTGTAAAGGAACCATCCGCTTCATATTTGATCATTCCTTTGTTAACATTATCTGCTATGCAAAATACTCTTCCAACATCGTCTACCTCAAGCTTATCCGGCAGAAAATCTGTTGACTGATCAAAAGTCGAATCTATCGGTTTTGTGAATTCCATTATATAATTCAAATTCTTATCAAGTTTTAAAATACGGTGATTTCCCTTATCACAGATATAAAGTTCTCCCTCATCTGTAACACAGATATCTGTTGGTCCGGAAAGTGTCTTTACATCCGTATCTCCCTTTATTGAATCAATAATTCTGACAACTTCAAAATTTTCGGTATCAGTCCTTTCTAATTGCACAATTCGATTATTTCCGGTATCACAGATATAAACAGAATTGTCCTTTACATACATCCCTTCTGCAGAGCTGAAGCTTTTATCCAATCCCAGTTCTACAGATGTATACACACCAATTGTTCTATAAGCATCCGGTGAATACGAAATATCTCCCCAATAATCATAATTATAGGTATATCCCTTTTCCGATCCGTCATCTGCCCATACATCCACAGCCATCCCAGCAAGAATACAGATACCAAGCATTACTGCTGCAAGACTTTTCCATCTCCTCTTCATTATTCATTTCCTCCTAATCCTTCAGACCTGAACTTGCCATTGTTTCAAGGATCTGGCTTTCAGACAGAATAAAAATCATAATAGGAACAATCATAACAATTACCGTTACGGCTGCCGCCTGACCTGTCCTTGCAATTCCTCCGCTTTGAATCTGCTGAAGTGCATAAACAAGTGTCTTTTTCTCTTCCGAATAAATAAATGTTGCAGCCTTGTTATTCCACAGATTTTGAACCGAAAAAATAATCAATGTCAGCCATGCAGGCTTTACATTTGGCATAACAATATTAATAAATATTCTCCACTGACTTGCCCCGTCAATTTTGGCCGCTTCTACTAAAGACATTGGAATTCCTTCCATAAACTGCTTCATCAAGAATAACCCCATGGGTGCAGCAAAAGCCGGTATAATAATAGCCCAATATGTATCAATCCACCCCAGCTTACTGATAATCAAATAGTTTGGGATTGCCGTTACATAACCATTAAACATCAGGGCTGTAACAACAATATTAAAAAATAATTTTGAACCTGGAAAATCATATTTTGCTAATACAAAAGCTCCCATCGACGCAATGATCAGATGCCCAAAGGTTCCCACAACCGTGATAAATACTGTATTAAAGATATATCTGGAGAATGTCACCCACGATTTTCCCATTGTTACAAACAAATCCTGAAAGTTATCCAACGTAGGATTCTGTGCAAATACCCTTGGTGGGAACAGGAACAATTCATCCAGCGGCTTTAGTGAACTGCTGATTGCAAAAACAAGCGGAAATGCCATTGCCGCTGCAATCAATGCAAGTGCCAGATAGATAAAAAAATCTCCTACAATTGACCGATTCGGTTTTCTACGTTTTATTAATTTCTTTTTATATGGTTTCTCAATTACTTTTTCTTTTCTTCTTTTATTCATATCAGGTTCCTACTCTTCCCAACAGTTTCTGGATTGCCTTGTTACATAAAATCATTATTAAAAACAACATAGTGGCAATCGCCGATGCATACCCCATCTCAAATCTTGAAAAACCATAGTCAAACAAGTGTGTTACCACTGTCCGGGCTGCATAATCGGTACTTGGATAACCACATAATGCCATCGTAACATCACAGACACCAAATGCCTGTGTGATGGACATGACAGCGCCAAACATCAGCATAGGTTTCATATTAGGAAGTGTAATATACCATAGCTCCTGCCATCGGTTCTTTACTCCATCCATATATCCAGCTTCAAACTGAGAACGATCTACCCCTTGCAGACCAGCTACAAATGACAGGAATCCTGTTCCAAGGCTCATCCATAAAATTACGATCATGCACACCGGAAGCATGTAATCCGGATTTGTCAGCCATAAAATCGGAGCATCAATAATTCCCAGATTCATCAGAAATGCATTTACATAACCATACGCATCACCACGGAAGAAAATAGAAAAAATTACATACACGTTTCCTGCAATTGATGGTGCATAGAAAATAATGACTGCAATTGTTCGAATCCATCTTGGCAGTTCATTAATAAGCCATGCAAACAAAAAGGATGCAATATAGCCAAGCGGCCCGGTAATCACAGCAATCAAAAAGGTATTTTTGATTGCTGTAAGGAAAATATCATCCTGCAGTATTAAGTTAATATAGTTCTGTAAGCCGATAAATTTAGGCGGTTCCAGAATATTGTAATATGTAAAACTTAAACAGATAGATGAACAAACCGGTAAAATATAAAAAACTGCAAATAAAATCGCATACGGTGCCAGAAACAGGTAACTCGACTTGTTCTGTTTCATTTTTTTCCAGGTAATCTTCATCTCATGTCGGCGCAGTATAAAATATTTTTTCAAATATTCCTTCATTCTAATCCCCCTTAATCAACCGGCAGTCCGAACTCTGTCCGCTTTTTAATCAGTTCTTCATCAATCGTAATTGCATAGTCTAAAACAGTCTCTCTTGGGTCTTCTTTTTCATTAATCACTTTTCGAACCGCATTAATGATATGACGTCCGGTATAATAACCACCTGCAACTTCTCTGAAACCTACTGTTGACTTCCACTGTTCTTCCAGAATTTCCACATCATCTGCACTCCATGCCAGCTGGCTGAATGCCTCTGTATTTGCTGTTGCATATCTTGCTGAAGATCCAAGCAGCGCCTCCAATTCACGTCCAAAACGAACCTGCGTATCTGTTTTTGCCCACCATTTCATAAACTCCCAGGAAAGCTGCTTCTTTTCCTCATCTTCAGAACGAATCATCATGCTACACGTTCCTGTAGAATATACAGAGCGATCCATTGTTTCGTTTCCGGAATCATCTGTCCTTACCGTCCCAGGAATCAGTGTAAAATCCCACAATCCCCGGATTTCCGGTGCTGATACAACCAATGTATTATATGTACTGTATGCAGCGATTCCAATCGGCATCTGTCCGGAACGGAATCGGCTGACAAAGTCATACTCTGTTGGCATTCCATAATCTGTAAAAAAGCTTGTATATTGTGCAAATGCATTCACACCCGCTTCATTATCAATAATTGTCTGCTTTGCATCCTCGTCATATACATCTGTACCGTTCTGATATAGTAATGTATAATATAACGACAAATCCGGAAGCGTTGTACTTGTCGGTGACGGAATTCCGATTTCCATGTTATTTCCCTGAATAGTAGGAAGTAGATTTATTACCTCATCCCAAGTCTGTGGAACCTCTATCTCCAGCTCTTCCAGAATATCTTTTCGATAAAACATTACATTATAAGTCTGAGTTTCTGGAATTGCATAAAGTCCTCCATCATATTCGTACGCGCGATATGCACTTTCATAAAAAACCTTCAAAACGTCTTCATAATCTTCAAATTGTGTCAAATCTTCTGCTGCATTTCTAAGTGCATAATTTACCGGTTGGTCTGCACCAACAGACAATACAACATCCGGCCCTTGTCCTGCCACAACTGCATTTAGCAATGCACTGGCATCAACAATTTCCACGTTTACCTTTATTCCCGTTTCAGGGGTAAAAGTATCATCTACCATAGTTTTTAGAATGGTTCCCTGATCCCGTCCAGTTACAATCCATACCCGTACGACCTCATTGTCATCCTCGTCGTATACATCTCCTACCGCATCGTAATCCACGACAAACGAAGCTGCAAAGGATTTGATTTCATGCCATGCCTTTGCCCAGCCACTCGCCCGGTCTTCAGGAACTTCACTTCCTTTACTGCTCACAACAATATAGTCAATGTCGAGTTTTGTTTCACTCATATTTAAAATTGCTGTTCCCAAAGATGTAATATTTTCTTTAAAAGTTGTAAATTCCACCGTAATCTTATCCGGTCTTTCCACAAAACGTTCCAACTGTTGTGCAAGTGTTTGTGCTACCGCAATCTTCTCTGCTTTCTGCCCGGTATAAGCAACCACATCATCAATAATCTTATAAAGCCGTTTAGACTCCAGATCCATTGCTTCAATTACTTCCGGATATACCTGGTCCAGATTATAATCACGATAATCATCCGGATCAGCTCCTGTATATACCAGAATTTTTCGATAAATCTGGTTCAGACGATAAGTTGAATCCTCCAATTCTTCCAAAATTGTCCCCATATCGCCCAATGTTGCTTCCAATCGAATTTTATGTTTTCCCTTTTCCAGATAAAAATCATATGGTGTTCCTTCCTCATCTGACAGAGTCATTAAATTCCAGTCATTATCATAATCAAATGAAATAACCGAAACCTCTTCAAATGGGATTTCTCCGTCAATATAAAGGCTTCTGCTGGACACACTGCCCCTTGCATAATTTTGTCTACCTTTTATTGTCAGATTATAATATCCGTCTTCCGGAACCTCGACTTCCCATTCAATCCATTGTCCTGCCGAGTTCCATGCCTCTCCGCCTGTATAATTAAGTACGGTAGTTGTCACACTATTTGGCACAGTCGTTGGAGAAGACCTGTCATATTTCGCATAAAGGGATGGTTCAGAACGTAAGGTTGCATCTTCTCCCTGAATTGTCTGAATAAAGTTTTCAGGTTGTTCTCCTTCTTTTGTATTCTTCTGGCAATACGTTTCATAAGTATCCTGCTCTTCCACCGGCGTAAGTTCCAATTTGCTGATTATCATTGGCTCATTTACAGCTTCCAATGTAATGGTATTTTCACCTTTTTCGAAATAAAATTGATACGGTTCTGTTTCATATCCCATATCATCTCTGCAATATGCCGACTGCCATTCATAAGTCTCCACCTGAGTCGGTCTGATTTCATTTCCCTGGTTATCTGTTTTGACTTCGCCACCATCTGTCCAGAATCTTCCAAACATCAAATTCGCAGCATCTTCAAAAGGCTCTTCACCATTTATATATAGGCTTCTTTCTATTGCTACTCCTCTGGATTCCACTGTCATATACTCAAGATATATTTGATAAAATCCTGCCTCCGGAACTTCAATTTTCCAGGTAACAGTAGATTCATCTTCTGTATAGAGAACATCTTTCTTTCCCGAATATTCTTTCTGGACTGTCACGCCCTTTCCCGTGTCATATTCGCAAACATCAACCGATACCCTGGCGTCCGGGAACATTGCACCTGCATGAATATCAAGATATTCCGAATAGGTTCCTTCTCTATTCAATCCTTCTACTTCTGCTGTCAGATCAACTCCTTCATATTTATCTGCATAATTGCTGTTTTCCGACGTCCTGCTCATAATAAAACATAAAACACAGATTATAAGAATCGCTCCAACTATCAGTAATATTTTCTTAACGTTTTTTTTCATAATGCCTCCATCAAACATCTACTGTTTCTAACATATGGAATGCAGAAACCTTACCCCCAATGTTTTTCTTAATCACTACATGATTATCATAATGTTTTCATTACACAAACGCTTATCACTTATTGCTCGTTGTTCTTCACATATTGCCCAATTTCTCCAGTAAAAATCTTTCTTTTTCAGAGATTTCGCTTTAAAAAATAAAAACCCCTGTTCTGCCTGTGAATTCCAGGCAAAGCAGGGGATATCAATTTGGGGTATTAAATTACTGTTTTTTTCTGTATAATCACTCAAAAAGGACACCTTTTATTGTATAATTATGTTATGGAACAAAACATACGAAAGAAGGTGTCCTGAATGAAAAATTAGCATTGAAGAAACTGCTAACTTATATGAAGAGTGTATATAAAATCCCGCAAAAAATCAAGTGTTTAACGGACGAAAGAAAAAGAAAATCTATTCCATTGTTTAACATTGTCATGCCGGTACTGCTTTTTCTGATGCTGCAGTATGAAAGTTTCCATACCATTTTTTCAACCCCGGAAAGCATGTCGAAAAGACTGAAAAACTGTATCAGTGGAAGGATTCCAAAAGTTG
>OHIR01000988.1_pt1 | contig 14776 bp, 17 predicted proteins | sample 1568301 | NCBI WGS metagenome assembly OHIR01 (sample SAMEA3879539, study PRJEB24766) | human gut metagenome | biome: human-associated habitat; feature: feces | place: USA | collected 1985/1987
GCATCGCTTCCCTTAATTCCAAAAAGTGAAGCAGCCCCTAAATTCCAACCAGATTCTTTAGCAGCCTGTGCAAGAATTACAGCTGGGCTTATTGTTTTCTTTTCTTCTCTTCTGTATTTAATCCATGCATTGCACACCACTGGTGCAAAAGTGTTAATAAAGTTGTTTACATGCTCATACTTTGTGCTAATCACTGGAAATGTTCTCATATTACTTATCCTCTCTTTCTTCTATATCTGCTTTCTTTTCTACCTGTGACTTAAGATTCTTCACTATTGGCTGCAAAAATGGTGGAAGTGTTACTCCAATGTCATTGATATTTTCTAATATGCTTATGATTTCGTTGCATATAAGCCAGATTGCTACGACACATGCTACAAGAAATGTAAAAGGTAATGTTATTCCTACAACTCCTGCAGAATAAGAAAGGAGCTGGTCTATTATCACACCAACTCCTACCAAAAGCCACATACATATTTTCTTTGCAATTCCTTTTATTCCTTTGTAGCTGTCAATTTCCTGCTTCCTGAATTTTGACGCTGCAACACCTGTGAAATAATCTATTAGATTACATGTTACCAGTAATAACACTGGAACTGCTAAGATTCCCAGAGCACTTAATATAATGCTCCACACCGCTGTTACAATCACTTTTAATTTTTCCATATTTATCCTTTCCGTTGCACCAGTGCAACTTTAAATTTTTATTCCTGTCTTTCAGTTATTGCTTTATATACTTCTGCTTCAAATGTTGCAACATCTGCATCGCACGCTTTCTTATTTGCGATATAGCCTTTAACATTAACAACTGTCTTACTTACCGTTGGCTGTCCCTGCTGTGGTATGTTTGCATACATATTAACAACATTTGTCTCGCTTTCATCTACCTTTGCTGTTATAGATGCATTTAATGTTACATTTTTCTGTATTTCCATAATTTACCTCTTTCTACCGCTGTGCGGATTTATTATTGCCCTGTACCCCATCCAACATCATTATTAAATAGTGCCTGTACAGAGTACGTTATTGTCTTTTTTCCATTCTTTGTGCTTCCACCTATTCCCGATAGCGTATGTGCTTCGTTGTCACTAAAATACCATACATATGTCGCCCCTGCTGATAATTCTATTGCATTTGTCGTCTCTAATCTATGTTGATTTTCTGTTACGCAATATCCGTCCAAATACAATCCACATTTTATTGTGCCATAATCACTTGTATCATCTGTCCATATGCTTACATTTGCGATTATTAAACATGGCCCATGGAATGTTCTTATAAATAACGTTGTATTTAAGTTGTTTTCATATGTTGCCCACCTGTAATTCGGCTGATACGTTGTGTAAGGCGTTGAAAAGCATCTGCAATACAAATCTCCTTCGCTTGTTACATAGAATGTCGCTATTCCATTTTTTTGAACTGAATATACCCATGCATCTTCTCTTGTGTTTCCTACAACATAGTCTGGATTTTGTAGATAAGCTGTATACACTTTGTCTGCTGTCTCACAATATATTGCTTTACTATCTACATTCCATTCGCCAAGCTTTGCATTGACAGTTTGAAGATATCCGGTGTTAGAAATTTTTGTACCCGAACTATCCAGAGAAAAAGTATTACCTCTGATATTAACACTCTTGTTGCCACTAATATTAATAGAACCGCCAGCAGTTAAGTTAATATCGTCTGCAATTGCTTCAATGCAGCTCTTTAATGCTCCTGTATCTGTTTTTGCTATATATGCACTCAGGCTTGCCGTTGTTGCATAATTGTTAAATTTAGCATTAACATCTTCTGGTGCCGGTGAATAGTCTGTAGCTTTTGTACCTTTCTCTATTTTTAGCTTATCTGTATCTACATGTGCATAACTAAATCTCATGTACGCCGCGCCTGTTGGAATCGGTAATGAATGTCTTGCAGAAGTATTATTGCCAGCAACACCACTGATAAATTTCTTATTGCTATCGTAGAAGCATGTGGCTGGGGCATTTCCTAGATTAGTCCATCCACTTGCTATATAATGTGTCCACTGTGATACATCAATGTAGTCCGTTAAATCCCAGTAATTCCCACCAGCTGTTATTGTGCCAGTGGCTGTTATATACTTATTAATGGTTGCAGTACTCTTTATGAACCTATTAACTCCACCGATTTGAAGATTATTTGTATCGTTTTTAGTTGCATAAGTTCCTGATACTTCAAGCTTAATACTGTTACTTTCCGCACTAACAGCTTGCGTAATCGCGTTATTCATCTGTACAGTTGTAGAGTAATGGTCTGTTATATTGTCCTCTATGGTTTGACACCAATCCTGGGCCGCACTGGCTTTATCATCAACATTATTTATGTTGTCTCCAAGCCGGTCTATTTCTTTTGCGTATTCTGTTTTAGTTACATAGGTTGCTGAAATAGACTGCTTTATTCCACTTAAATCTGCCGTTAATGTTGTTACTCTATTATTAATTTCAGTAACTGTACTATTATCCGCTTTTTTACTTATGGCTGTCGTGTTACTGTTAACCGTAGCTTTAAGACTTGTAAACGATTGATTCAGCGTTGTGTACTGATTGCTTACTGTTGTTATTTTACCTTCTACAAAAGAGATATTCGCGTCAATATCCTCTGGTGCTGGTGTCCAGTCTGTAGCTATGTTGCCCGATTCTATTTTAATATCCCAGAAGCTTGTAACTTTACTATAACCGTTGATTCTTATTTCACAATTCTGAGTCGCTGATGTATGAACAAATGTCCATGTATATCGTCCCGATGTTTTACCATCTCCACAAAATACTCTGTGAAATCCATCTCCTAAACCATGAAGCCATATCGTTGCTTTACCAGTTTGACCACCATGCCCTGTAGCCCATACGGAATCGCTAACTGCTTGCAAAGTATATGTTTTACCATTTTCAAGATATACTTTTCCACCAATATATGCATATGCATCTGCTGCATTTGTACTTTTTGCTGGATTGGCTTTAGTCCAACCTGCGGAACCAGTTAACAGGTTTCTTCCACCAATCTGCAGATTAGTTACAGCTGTCGTTATATCCTGTTGCCACACTTTAGAACTTATCTGTCCCTGTACTGTAGATAACTGTGTTCCCTGTGAAGATACTGTATTAGTTACCGTCTGCAATGAGGAATAAAGATTGTTCAGGTCTGTCGCAAGCTGTGGGGCGGATGCTGTAACGCTGCCATCTGTCCACTGTATATAGTCTCTCATCCAGTAATATCTTCCTGCAACCCATGAAGGTCTTGTATTACTCCACGAACCACCACTTTGAGTTGTGTTTGAAGTAGACAGATAATATTGCGGCGTAATCGATAAAACTCCATTTCCTGTCGCTCCGGTGTCTCCTTTATCGCCTTTAGCTCCAGTGTCACCTTTATCTCCTTTAAATTCTCCAGAGTCTGCTCTGATTACAACGCTCTGTGCTTTTGCGTCGGCAGAATTTGCAGTAGAAAGAGCATTGCCAGCACTTTCCGCTGCCTTGTTTGCTGCTTCAACTGCTGTATTCGTCTTAGTGGTTATCGTCTTAAAAGAAACATCAAGTGTCTGGTTGTCAGCGTCTACATATATCTTGCTGCTTTTAAGCGTATGTGTGCCATCATTGTTAATAACATTAAAAAGGCTTCCTATATCCAGTTTTCCAGCAGATATATTTGCGTCCTCTTTTACCATGTCATTACGAATTATTTCACGCTGCACACCTTGTTCTGTAAGTCCTAACGCGTCAAACATTAGATTTCCACTTTTATCCCAGACGTACATATTGTAGTCTGAATTAGCGTCTTGAACTCTTATTCTGTCAGTATCTTTGATGATAATTGTATTGTCTTGCCAATAAGACATTCCATTTTCGCTATGAACCTTAAATTTAGTAGTGTTAAGGTCAAGTGCTGTAATCTTGCTTGCAGCTATGCTGTCAATCATAGCGTCCTTAATCTGCGCATTGCCGATAACGCTTACAACTGCATTAGCGAATTCTGTTGTTAAGCTTTTACCTGTCGCTGAGCCAAACATTAATGTTTTAATACCAGCAACATCACCATCTAATATGCCTACTTTCTCATATTTAACATTAAGCTGCTCTATGTCAGATTTTATTACCTTTTCTTCTTCTATTGTTGCAAACTTTATGTCTGCCTCATTAGATTTAAGGTAATTATTCTTAATATTCTGCAGCTCATTGTTTACAGACACAATAGTCTCTGCAGTTACCGTATTAGCCTTAACCCATTCTGCATCTACCTTTTTAGCAACCAGTTCCTTAGTAAGCATCATTTCCGCATATATTCGTTCTGCAAGCTTAGCAGATGGTCCTTTATAATCTGTTTCTGTTTCAGTTTCTGTTTTGCCATAAGCTGTAATAGTCATAGCAAGACCGCCATCATATTCCTGTGTTATATTCATAACCGGAATCTTATAAGTCTCCCCTGATTCTTCAACAGTTACAATATCCCATGGATCCAGTCGAATGTCTCCCAGCGTCTTTAAACTTGCACCTCTATACGCAAATCCTCTTACTTTCTTATGTACAGAATTAAGTTTTTCTTCCGTCATAAGTGGATTATCAAATGTTATTCCCAAAGTTCCAATTCCTGATGTAAAAGAAGTATTACTGTCAACATTACACGTGAGATAATCTAAATGGTAATCACTCTCATTCTTTTCAAATGTCATTATCCGGGATTCATTTATTGTATAGCCATTATCCTCATACCACTTAATAACAATTGTGCCGGTTCTGTCTACGCAGGCAAAACCTCCAGCTAAAGAAGCGATATATCCGATAACCTCACGATAGGTATATCCTACCGGTGCAGTATCAATAGTTATTCCATTCAAGCCAGATACATTACAGGGAACGCCACATCCATTACTTATCTCTTTTAAAACAGATTCTGCACTTGCAGGATATGTCAATTCAGATACATATACACCTGTGGTCTTCATCATTCTGTCGTAAGCCGTAAATGTTGTGGTTGCCTGGTCAAGTGTTGGATGTTCTGCAGTAAAAAAGCCCAGTGGAATATACTCATACTTTCCGCTTGGCAGTTTCAATCCTATCTCTATAGGAATCTCTGTGTTTTCAAACAACTCATTTATTCTTTTTACTGTCAGTTCTATCTTAGCTGCAACAGCCGAACCTATCTGTATACCCTCATCAGATGTGGAAGCGGTCTCATAGCTCATCTTTTTAAATCCAGCGTCAATCCACTTACCATTTATCTTTAATCGCAGGTTAAATGTCCGCGATGGTGATCTAATCGTTGTTGCAAACTGCTCTGATACATTATTATACATAGGCTTAATCCTCGATCATAAATTCAATGGCTGCAATATCCTCTAATGTAGTTCCATCGTATCTGCTGTCAGAATCACATACAGATATGTCTTCCATCTTAATCATATGTACATCAACATCCGTTTCCATGTTGTACATCTCATCAATCTCTTTTACAACTTCCTGCTCTTTACCTTCTGGGAACTGGTAAGAATCTCCGTCCATGACAGCATTCCCATTTTCATCTTTAAGCACATTGTTCTGTATTACTTCAGTTCTCTGTGTAACAAAAATATCTACTTCTCCTAACAATGTCTTAAGGTTCTTTGCAATTGCATAATTTACTTTTACAGGCCAATGCTTTCTTAAGCCCTGTAAATTCTTAAGCATTGTTGCACTATTATCAATCTGTTTAATAGTCATTGTTTTTTTCATGTTCTGCTCCTTACTGTTGTATTATAGATACACTGGCACTTCTGTAGTAATAGTTACCGTCCCCTATATCACCCAGCACCTCTTTACTCAATGTACCTCTATAGCTTGTTATTGTTATATCCTGTCCATCGTCATGGAATGTTATTGGAAAGAATCCGGCGATGAGTTTGTTCTTAATAAGTGCCATCTCATCTTCCTTCAATATTCCCCAATTAATAGATAAGGTCTTCTTTTCAGCGACAACATCACCCAACATTGTTCCGTCAAGTGCTCGTCCTGTAGAAGAAGACCATATAATCTCATCATCCACTTTGATGGACACAGGAGCCGGAAGCTCCTGATTGTCACATCTTAGTATCAATTCATCACATCCTTAATGTATAATCTCACATTTTCCTGTCTGCTTTGTATGCTCGTTAATCTTATCAACTACATATTTTTTAAGGCTCTTTCCATCTAGTTGTATATCAAGGTCCAGTGTCTCCAGTATCTTAAGTATTTGTTTAAGAATACTTATGGCTTCTGCCAACAGTTCTGCACTGGATGCCATAGCAGCTGCCTTCTGTGCCATATCAAGAAGTTTATCCTCTGGTGCTACAACTTCACCCTGGTGTCTGTTATCACCAATCATTGCAAGCTGTGGGGTGTTTGGCTTAACATATCCGCCTTGTGCAAGGTATGGAATCTTAGAGAAGTCGGCTTCCGGTAAATGGAATCCAAAATCTTCGCCACCTATACCAGGTACCCAGTTTGGTACTTTAAAGCTAAGCTTATTTACAGACCTTACTATTGCATTTATGCCAGATTGAACACCTGTAATCAGTCCGTTAATAAATCCAATAACAAGATTGAGTGGTGCTTTCGCAACATCTGCCAGTAAAGAAAAAATCCCGCTAAATGTATCTATTATTCCATTCCACGCTTTTTCCCAATCTCCTGAAAAAATTCCTGTGATAAAATCAATCAAGCCGCCAAATATGTTCTTAATATCTCCGAATATATTTTTCACATTAGCAACATATGCATTCATAATGTCGCCCAATGAACCGAAGCTCTTTGAGAAATCCATATTAAAGATATTCTGCAGCCAGTCGTCAAATTTAGAAAAGGCTGATGTTATACTCTCCCAGATACCTGAAAACCATTCTCCGGCAGACTGCCACTTATCTACAATCCAGTCCCAACATATTCCTGCTGCCTCTTTTACTGTATCCCAGTGCTTTACCAGTTCATATATTCCAAGTCCTAACGCTGCCAAAGCTGCAATTACAAGTGTAATCGGGCTTGTTAATATAGACATTGCCACACCAAATGCTGTTGTGGCTGCCGTAGCAAGCCAAGTTGCTGCTGTGTGTGCCGCTGTTGCTGCCGTATCTGCTATTTTGGATGCAGTTGATATTCCCCATTGTACAGCCTGTGAAATAAGTGCCTTAGTAGCTAAAGCCATATTAACAACAAAATCTTTAATTCCTGTTGTCACATCTACAGCTTTATTTTTTACCTTTTCCGCTGTATTCTTCACCCATTCAACAGACTGAAGTGCAAGTTCTTTAGTAGCTTTAGCCATATCAATAGCCAAATTTTTTATACTCTGTCCTATGTCTACAGCTTTATTTTTTGCTTTTTCAGCCGTATTCTTCACCCATTGAACAATATCGTCTTTTAATGCTAATGTTGATTCCTTAATAGCAACTACTATGCCCTTTAAATTTTTTACAACATCAGATTGCAAAACATTTACTTTAAACCATGTAGAGTAATATATTCCTAGCTGTGTTATAGATGAAGCAATACTCTTTACAAAATCTTTTGCATACAGCGCACATATTTTAACCGTTTCTAATTTGTCGGCTATCTTTGCTACTGTGCAGGCCTCTATTGCAGTCTTCATCTTATTTATAATTCCAACCACACCGCCAGCATTCATTATGAATTCAGCAAGTTCTACAGCTTTCCAAGCCGCTGCAAACGCTAATATCGTTACAACTATTGCGTCAAATGGTCCTTGGTTATTGCTAATCCAGGTTGATATTCCCTCCAGAGCTGCTGCCAGATCTTTTAAGATATCAACTATCATTCCACCAGTCCATTCTGCTACCGGTTCAAGGAAATTATCCCATGCCCAGTCCCATAGTGGCTTTAGAGCATCTAATGCACTATTCAATACATCAAGCCCCGATGATAAAACATCTAAAAAAACTGGTAACGCATCTTCAATTGTCCATGTAGCTAATGGTACAAATATATTCGTCCAAGCCCATTCCAAACCAGAAAATAACTTTTCTGTCAGTGGTTTTGCTGATTCTTTTAAATTATCAAGTGATGTTATCAGGTTATCAAATGATATTGACTTAAGTGGCTCTAATGCCTTTTTGACCTTAGATGCCATATCTGATATTGCACTTGATACATTTGTTGATTCTGCTGTTACTCCTGTGTCTATACCAAGACCGCCAGAAGATGTACCACCTCCACTAGAACTACCGCTGTCCGTTGGCTCTGATAGCTTTTCTATCTGGTCAAATCCGGCCAGTGATTTTTCTATCTCCTTCGCTGTAGAAGATGCTGCATCTCCTATACCACTTACATTATCCGCCGTGTCTGACGCTATATCTCCAAGGCCTGTTATTGAAGAAGCTGAAGAAGATATATCCGCACCAGTAAGCATCTGTGTAAATGTTGCAAATCCATCTGCAACCTTCTGCAAGCCTGCAAGCACAGTATTTAAGCCTCGTAATATAGGTGTAAATAATGCTATAAAGCCTTTACCAAGAGAAGCCTTTAACTGTTCAAATCTGAGTGATAATATTCTTGTCTGATTTGCCCAGGAATCCTGTGTCTTAACAAAGTCTCCTGTGGCATTGGACAAAGCGCTTGTAACGTACTGATAACGGAGCATTACTTTTTCCTGCTCTGTCATCTTAGCTGTAGTCTTACCGAAGCCATTATTAAGTGCATACTGGTCTAAGTTCGTCTGAGTCATGACAACACCTAAGTCCTTAAGTGTCTCGGTCTCACCGGTCCAAATAGATTTCAGCTTTGTATATGCTTCATTTGTACCAAGATTGTAAAATGAAGCAACATCACCTGTTAATCCGGTAACATTTTCAGCCATATCAAGTGCAGTCTTTCCGGTAATACCCATAGCATCATTCATCTGACCAAATACACCCATGTACTTCTTGGCAGATAATTCAGATAGACCGAAGTTAGTCATGGCATTAGAAGCCCACTCATCAGCTGATCCGGACAAACCTTTAAATGCCGTATCCACAACATTCTGTACTTCTGTAATATTAGAACCAACTTCTAAGCAGTCTTTCGTAAACTTAGTAAAAGCTGCTATACTTAATCCAGCAGCTATTTTCTTTCCCATACCAGAAAAGATGGATGTTGCCTGCTTAGCTGCCTTATTGGAAGCACCTGTAAGCTGATTAACTATCTGTGAACTGTCTATGCCAAGTTCCAGAGCTATCTGTCCTACTACATCCGACATACTCCCTCCTTTCCGGCATTTAAAAAGACCACTTTCTACTTAGAGAAAGCGGTCTTAGCCCAATTTTGGAAGTCACTCCAATACTTATTGTAATTTGCAGGATCTTCCATTAATTTTCTATTTCTTCTTAATATCCAGTCGTTGCGGATTTTCTTCTGCTCCTTAGTGAATTCCTTTATAATTTTAGGGTCTTTTTCTGCTCTGATTCCTACAATTCTTCCAAGCGGTGTTTCAGGCATTATTCCACTAAGTAAAGAACAAAACTCCGACCATGACATATCATCTTCAGTACGCAACCGTATACCATACTGGGACAGGAAGCTGGCTTCTATCAGCTCCCAATCATCCCATATATCATAATATACCTCATTATGCTGAGGGTGTCTGCTCCTCTCCGTACGTTCCCATAGCAACCTGCATTATTGTATTATACATTTCCTTATATTCAGGAATAGGAAGGTCTAATGCCTCAATCTTATCTGAAGCATCTTTTCCAACAAGCATTTCAAGGCCTTTAATCATAAATGCCATATCGTCCTTGTTTTCCTTGCTTTCTGCTTCCTGTGCCATAGCCTGTATATTAAGAATTGTACTCTTTCTGTTATTAACAGTAACAACCAAATCCTCTGTAATACGAATCATAGGTAACTGGTTCGTAATCTTCATAGATATATCTATTACTTTAAAATCTGTCTTTGCCATTATTCAAATCCTCTCTTTCTTTAAGCTGCTACATATGCTATATATGTTGGCTTTCCATCCGAATTTGCATCCCATTCAAGCGCATCAATACTTGTAGCATCTCCACCAAGAGATTTTACATCGATTACTGCAGGTACAAGAAGCTGATCAAGATTAGGGAATATAATAGACACCCATGTATTGCAATCCTGACCTGTCTTCATAAATCGACTTGCTACATAATCATTTCCTTCATCTCCATAGTTACGCTTACCGCCGAAAGACATACCAAGTGACTTACCTGTCATGAGCCTTCTTACCCAGCCAGCCTGATCCATTGGATTCCATTCCTCAATGGTTCCATCTACAGATATACTTAAGCTCTCTGCATCTTTTACGATCTTAGTTTCTACTGTTTCTGGCGTGTCCGAATTCTTTCTTCCAGTTATACATACTCCAAACTGAATTTTATGTACCGGATTAACCCCTGTTAATGGTGTAGCTTCCGCGTTATACCCAGCTATCTTTGTATTCTGTGACATACTTCTACCTACCTTTCATAACAAAATTTAAGTTCTATGACCATTTCAAATATTCCTTTATCATCTGTATCAACCTCAATCGGTGCTGATACTAACATTTCTGTAAAAAGAATATTTGTGTCATTAATGTTTACATGTTTCATATCTCTGAGCTTGTCGTAAAGCTCCTGTGAGACTTTTTCAGTCTCCCTGACACTTTTATTCCAATGAACCAGTATACTTATGGATTTGACAGCGTAAGAGCTGTTCTGTATACCCCCAACAGCCATCTGAACATTATCTCCCCTGTTAAGATGGTATACACCTATGCTCTTATCTTTCTTATCATCAAGCTTTCCACAATATACATGGTCATCAGCCGCTATTCCAAGACCTGCTATAAGGTCTCTCACATCACCTATTCCTAACATCATAACCCCGCATTCCTCTTATACAGCTTAGCAAAAGCATTCTTGGCAAAATTCTGTTTCTTACCGCCTTTAAGGTAATCATCAAGCCATCTGCCTTTTGCATTGGCATTACCCTCGTGCCTCTTACCGCTTTCATCAGTCCAAGGTGACTGGTGGAAGTTGTATTCCGGATGATAGTACAATCTTCTTGCATAAGGCGTGCTTGATATAAGCTCCACCTTACCATTTGCAATATCCTGTGTATATATAAATGTGCTCTCATTCTGTAATGTACCTGTATCTCTAGGCATTACCTGCCTTTGAACAACATCTGTATGTATAGCTTCTGCAGTCTGTGCCAATGACACCTGTGCTGCTGCCGTAAGTCTTCTCACCATAGGCATATTAAGCTTTACTGTTGACTTAACATTCTTTGCCATTACATCACATCCAATCTTACATAATTAACTGTACCATCCGGATTACGACATTTTGTACCCTTGTATATATGTCTTGTTACACCGAACACCTTTATATCACCTTTAGTAATAACAGGAAGCTCCGGTGCAATATCCCCCGGTATTAAGGCACAACCTTCAAGCTGTATAAGTACCTTTTCTGCTGTTAATACTGTCTTGCCGCTATCCTGATAGTTGCATAAACCATCCCATATAACAGGTTCAAGAGGTTCTCCATAAACGTTCCTGCCTTCCTGCGTTATCTCGAGGTGTATTTCTGTCTTACACATACTTTTTAATACTAAACATGGATATTTCAAATGCTTACACCCCCAACACAAGACTACAAAGTCCCGTCTGACAAAGCAACTGATATATATCCCGCTTTATTGCAATTCCATTCTGTACAAGAACATTCCAACTGCCTGCTGGAACTCTGTCAGACCTTCAAAACCTCTCGCGACTATACGATTGAAAGTAAGCGAGTCGATATGACGGCTCGCCTGCTTTAACCTTTTAATTATCTGCTCATCCGGAATAATGTTATGCTCACTTAGGTACTGTTCTTTACTTGCATATACCATAGGCTTACTCTGCAATCTCTTCTGCAGGATCTACATCAACGAATACAGAATCAACCTTACCATCCTTGCCATTAGGGAATACAAATGTATCACTTAACTGACGATTCTGATAAAGATATCCGTCTCCTTCTGTATGTGCTCCTGGTGCGAAGAAATAAATAGATGAAATCTTAGGTACTGTCTTACATGTCTGGCCACATGCTACAAGTACATTAATCTTGCGTGAACCCTGAACAGTCTTTTCATAATATGTGGCTATATTAGTCTTTGTAGGCTTTGCCACAACTGTATAAGTGCTGTCGCTCTTAGTGTAGTATGTCTTTCCTTCTACCACATCTGTATCAGTTGTTATGGTATACTTTGACTTAAGCGGAGCAAAGCCGCCCTCTGCAACATCCCAATCGAATCTGTCATAGAATCTTTCATCATCCACAACTTCCATAAGTGTCACACCATCAATATCAGTTACACGTGTTTCAATGCCAAGACCACCTTCTGCAATCTGTGTCATTTCAATCTTACGTGTAAATTCCTTTGATACCTCAAGCTTATCCATAATGTCAGAAGATACATACATAATAAGGCTTCCATTTGCCTTATATCTTCTAAGCTTGCCTGCTGCCAGAATATGCTTAAGCTTAGCAAATACATTCTCTGATGTATATTCTGTGGAAGCTGTTTCAGTATGATATAATTCTGTCTTCTGTGCAGCCTGTGCTACCTTACTGAAAAATAATGCATCTGTCTCTGGTACTACCTGTGTCTGTTCAAATATGTGTGAAATATTCTGAATAGATGCTGTCTGATTTGTTTCATCAACATCTGCCTTATCAACCATAAACTGTACATCTCTGTCATGTGTTACTGTGTAAGGAACATCTTTCTGGTTATATTCTCCTGTGTTCCATCCACCTGATCTCTTATGGTTCTTATAACCACTTACACTCATCTGTGTAAAATGGAAGGTCTTGGCATCTAACCATCTGACATTGTTTGTGATAAATGGTGATGTAAGTGTGCCCTGAATAAGAATTGCTAATAATTCAGGACTCCACTGTTCTGCATAATTTAAATTTGGCATATTATTTTACCTTTTTTAACCTTTCTTAATTGAATCTATTCCATCTCTTTGTAGGAACATTTACATTGCTACCTGCAGAAGACTGCTGACCATTAGTCTGCTGCCCTGCACCAATCTGGAATCCCTCATTGTTCTCTGTGCTTGGCTTAAGTGCAGGTACATCCTTTAGAACCTGTTCAAGTGCAGCTTTAACATTGTCCTCTGATATCTTTCCATCTGTGCCCTTTGCCTTGCTGAAATCAGCCATCTTAAGCACATATGGAAGTGTCTTTGCATTAATACCAAGTGTCATTGCTACCCGTGTAGCCGCAAGCTCAACCTGAGCCTGTTCTGCAAGCTGTTTTGCCGCTGCAACTTCATTCTGAAGATTAGCATTAGCATTCTGCTGCTGTTCTGTCTGCTGCTGCTTATTCTGCTTAAATGTTGCAATAGCCTGGCTTATCTCATCTTCTGATAATCCCTGCTGCTGAAAATAGCTTTTAAGCACAGCATTCTCTTTCTTGGCAGTCGCATTATCCAGCATTGCCTGTATCTTGTCATAATCAACACCAGCCGCCTGCTGATTATTCTGATTACCCTGCTGTCCTGCCTGTCCACTATCTCCTCCAGCGTTCTGGCCGCCGTTACCATCTCCACCTTCTGCGAAGAGCTGTAAATTCATAGGTAATGTCTTTCTCATCACTCTATCTCCTTTCTTCCGTTTACCGCCCGTCGGCATTTCCCTAAAGTTTATTGCCATTAAGTTTTGGGCATAAAAAAAATAGGCACGCACAGCTTATTTGCCATGCGTGCTTAATAACTAATATTAAATTGTGTTGCACTGGTGCAACTTTGGACTATTCTACTATAATCCAGTCTTCAGCGAGACAATCGTTAATACTTGGAACCCACATTGAATGTGAACCATCCACATTTTTTATCTGAAAATATGGGTTACATATAAACAAATCACCTTCGTTTAACCCCCATGCTTCCGCTGTTTGCTTATTGCAGGGGATTCCATTCGGATATGCTTTCTGATATACAACAAACATTCCTTTTCCGTTCCAACCTCTTCTTGCTACCTTATTACCTTTTTTCATGGCTTCAATAGCAATTCCAAATGTCATATTGTCACATTTTCTATACGCTTCATTAAATTGTTTCTTAGGACACCAACTCTCATATCCATCAGGATATCTTATATGATAGCCTTCATCTTCTGGATTCTCGTCACTTGGTATCTTCCATCCTCTGTATGCATTGTATTCGCCTCTGCTCATCGGCTCTGCTGCCACCACTTTTACTCCAATATAATCCTTCATTTCTAAATCCTCACTTTCTTAAAATTGGGTATAAAAATACCACCAATCTCTCGACTGGTGGCTGTTAAACTTCTAAAAAATCCGCAAAACCTAAAGATTTAAAATATTCTTTTGTCTCGTCACTATTCATCTCTTCATCAGTAGCTGCATACTCTTCTATCATAAGTTTTTTAAGACGTTCAAACGCAATCTTTCTTGCATACTCCCATTCAGCATTTGTCAGTTTTAATTTAGAATCACTTTTAATACGTTCTAAAGAAGCAACCGGATTTGATGGCCTTATCAAGCCATCTATTAAAAATTTTTTTAATCCGCTCTTTTTTCCTCCAAGTTGACGATAATATTCCATTAAGCCTTTCTTATCCCCTTCATACTCAAGTTGGTCAAATTGACGAATTTCTTCCGCTGTAGCATCACTCGAAAACATTTACATCACCTTCCTAATGCTGTTTCAATAATTTTGCCAAATATTTTTGCTGTTTTTCTTGGATTATCACTCATCATATATTCTGCAA
>OHIR01000994.1_pt1 | contig 14702 bp, 10 predicted proteins | sample 1568301 | NCBI WGS metagenome assembly OHIR01 (sample SAMEA3879539, study PRJEB24766) | human gut metagenome | biome: human-associated habitat; feature: feces | place: USA | collected 1985/1987
AAACATTTCAATCAAGCCTAATAAAATTAGAGCCGAAGCTATCCATGAATATGAAATACACAAAATTACTTTATATAAAGGAGTAACAATCAATCTCAATAAATTATATAAGAGAATATAGGAATAAACCAATTCCTATATTGCTATTTTTGCACAATACTTTGTTTATATGGTTGATGTTCAACAAAATAGTCATAATTAAAATAAAAAGACTGTGCACTTTTACCATTCGGTAATAACAACATCTTCGTTACGGTAAAATAAGCGATATATTCCTGAGCATCAATTTATTATAATGTTTTCAACCGTAACCAAACAAGATTCACGAATATGCACTTGCGGCTCGGCTTACGAAAGAACGCTCTACTCCTAATACTTTTGCGAGCTGGCTTTTATTGCATTTGGGATATTTTTGGCACAATATTCCTATTACTTGTTCTTTTGTTAATGGGAAATGTCGCTTTTTTAGCAACTCGAAAGTTTTAAGATTGTGAATTTCTAAGCATCTTATCAGTCGTATGGCAAACTCCATATCATTCACTGATACAGTAGTTGTATTTTCAAAATTTTCACTCATAAAATGTACTATACCAGATAAACGTAGAATATTTATCTGAAGTTTACTATACATAGCCCGTAAAAAGTCTTCTTCTTCATCTTCTATCTTCTTTTGGATTTCATTATACCATTCTTTATATATTTCTTTAGCCTCTTTATCTAATTCCATACGATTTTCTTTTAAATCATTGACTAGATAATGAATGTATCCTGACCAGTTTTGCATTATTGATTCTGGCACAATCGCATCGTTATACATAGGCATTGTCTGTTCTTCTGGATAGACAAAAAGAAATCTTGCCGTAAACCCATTCTGCAATAGAATATCTTTACCGAACGTCGTAGCAAGCAAATCTGGCTGTATAGTCCCATATAAATTTAAAAATGGATTTTCTACAAATAACAAAGGCTTGCTTTTTCGCCCAATACTGAAAGTTTCACCACTCCAAATTGAAAGTAATCTGGAAATTTCACCATTTGTAGAACTATTATACCGACCTAAATTGTCAATTATGGATTTGATTTCATCCGCATACATAGTAACACCTAATTTATTATCAGAAAGCGATTGGTATAAATACTCAGATGTTATATCTGAAACCAAAAGCTGCTTACAATTCACAGGTTCATTTTCTTTTTTCCCCTCCTTTATCCAAATTTCATATTCAGACTTGTATTCTTCATAAAATTTCGTATCCATATTTTTTAAAGGAGCAAGTAATAAATTCTGTATTGCACTTTTGTTTGCCCCACTTTTACCTACTATGGCAACATATAGGCATAGGTTATTTTTATATTTACCACTATCAATTATTATTTTTTTTCTTATAGCTGAGCTTGTAGCCATAATCATACCCATTACGACATAACTTTGAGGACATTGATATGTCTCAGTTAATGCATTTGCAATTTCTTTCAATCTTAAACTAAAGCCATCGAATGACATTTCATTAACTTTTAAATCGTGCATAATTTTATATTTAAAAATAAAGTAGTCTCGAATAACCTTGCCGACAGTTTTTCGATTTACTACCTCTCTTTTTTTCAATTCGGCTTAATTGGGAGATGAAGCAAAGGTCATTAAAGATTATAACAAAATGAAATAGGGAATATTTTGTTGTATAGTAAAATACTAATTATCAAACTAATAATATTTATTAGGGGATTTTTATTAGGGGATTTTATGGGGATTTCAACTTATACTAAATATGGAATCCCCCTTTCATAAACAGGCACATAAACATAGTTTGTCCTCACAAACTTATATAACCAATGCTAGTACATCTATATGTTTATTATTTGTATCCATTAATCTCTGGTATAAGTCTTTGTAAGGCTGTAGAACTCTTTTTACAGGAGTGTTAGTACTTATTAATCCCCGAATTTTAGCTTCAAGTAATTCTAAATCATAGTTACAATCTCGTAAAACCAATTCTTGGGTGTAACTTTTCCATGTGTTTACCCTATGTCTATCAGCATCAGATATGATAATTTCATTGAGAACTGTACGTATCGGATTGACATTGGTACTTAATACGGATTCCAAATCATTTGACTTTATACCTAATAACTCTTTGATTTGTGCAATACAATTTATATTAAGTTCAAATCTTATGATTCCTGTGAATTTTTTTAATAACATCTCTTTATCATGCAAGTTGTTTATAAAGGCTTTATTGGTGGCTTTCATAAGTTCACTATACTTGTCATATATAGTTAATCTTCTTTTGTATTTGGGAGTTTTTACTAGCTTGTCTATACATACTCCTTTATTGTATCTACTTACTTTCCATTTACTATAATTGGAGATATGACATTTTATTTCATCGGATATTTGTTTTATCTCCAAATCTGATTTAATATCCTTAGTAACATCACATTTTACAACAGTGCTATTTTTTAATATCCCAACTACATCCAACTTGCATATTTCTAATTTATTTATCTCATTTAGACAGTTTGTAATTGTTTCCTTGTTGATTAATTTGTAATATTCATCTGATAATATTTTGCCTGTAAATTCCAATACTAATTCTTTTTCTTTGTAGTTGATATTTATCAGTAAAGAACATGGTTCATTTTGTGTATATTTGAGAGATAGTAATTCTCCATTTTTAATTAGGGAGATAAATTTACTTTCTTTTATTCCTGAGATAAAATCTATAAGTGTTATAATTTTTATCTTGTCGAAATTAATCATGATTATTGTTTTTTACTTAGAGATTGTTTTAGTTCCACAATAGCAATCTCTATTATTTTATCCTGTATTTTAGCAGGTTTTATCACCTTGAGAAGTGGTAATATCTCTATGTTCCTTTCGGGATTTCCAATAAGCCTTCATAGCAATTGATATGGCCTGCTTATGGCTTAATGATTTACTTTTACCCGTAAGAGCCTTACTTATTAATAGTTTTGTCTTTTCATCTTTGCTCCTGCCTTTAAGTTTATTTGAAATTTTTATTTTGATTACTTTTTCCATATTGTTTTTCTTTATAAATAGATAGTAGGAAGGTTGTCTCTTTTCAAGCCTTTATTTTATTTTTTTACAGTAAACTTTATAAATGATATAAGTGACAGACAAATAGAATTGTATTTATTTTCAATATAAACAATATTAAGGTATAAACACCATTGGTTACGTATATTACTATATAAGATTTGTAGTTTATTTTCTCAGGATTTTTCTGCAATCTGTTTCCGTAAAACAAGGTGGACCTCGCTCCCTGTCCTGCAGTTGGGTTCTACAGACCGTCTTGGCTGTACAATATTTTAACATCATAGTTTTTTAATATAATTTCACTTACTTTCAGTGCCTATAAAAAGAAAACTATTATATAATAACCTTCCATAATAAAAAATGGAGTTTAGTCTGTTGAGAGAAAGTTAGCAAAACGAAGCCGCTTTTCAATGCCGAAGAAAGAGGTCTAGAAGAAGCTTTGGCTGAAATCCAAAAGATACTGACTGAACCGCAGGAAGAAGATTTAATACTTCTTAATAATACATATTTCAAACTGTTTCAGTTTTCTAATATAACAAATTAGTTATAATTTCACATTCGGATAAATATCAGCTTATTAGTTTAAAGTAAATATTAGCTAACGAAAAGAAAAATCAAGGGATTGAAACAGTTTATATGACAGTCTCATATAATTTGTTTATTTCAGGGGGGTATACTATTTTGATACCCCCTTTTATCTTTCTAAATTTCACCATTAAATTCAAACGGTCTATAAAAATTTATATCTTCTAATCTTGAAGGCGTTAGTTTATCATAAAGTTCCTTTAGTGTAAATCGCCCATCTTGGCCAAAGAATATTTTTTCTTCATTAATCCAAAAATAATTATTGTTGGATAAATCCAAATTATCTGCATAATTAGATTCATTAACTGTACGGTATATTATTTCATCTCCTGCAATTTGATTTTCTTTAATATATTGGTTAATTTCTTCTTCATTAGCTAATTCTTTAATTAGATTAATTACCCTATTGTTTTTTGGTTGTACATTCAATTTAATTAGAATAGTCTTTTGCCATCCTGACTTTAGACTTATTGCTAGCATCGCATAAGAAGAATCTAATTTAGTAAGTATAATAGAATCAACATATTGTTGAAGTAGTTCCTTAATTCTATAATGGTTGTTAGGTTGAAGATAATTATCAAACAAATTCTTATCTATTGCATTGGTTTTTTCCAAAGATTCAACCATTTCTTTTAGTTGTCTGATTTCTTTCTTTAAAGTTCTTATATCTTTTTCCAAAGAGTTTTTTTCTTTGTCTACTTCTTGTTTGTATTCGTCTATTTTCGTATCTGGAAAATCATATTTAATAGCTTTCTCAAAAAACTTATACCAATCTTCTAATACTTTATTTTTTTCATTTTCGTTAGCTGATAATAATTCCTCTTTGATTCTGATTTGTTCAATATATCTTTCTTTACTGTCTTTTTTTTCTTCGGATTTTTTTTGTGAAAGTAGCATTATAAAGATATTGGCAATTATAAGACCGTCCAATGTAGATTGTTTAATTCCTACCGCATTATCACATTTACTAATACGTTTATTGTAGCAACCATAATAAATTGCTTTATCTTGATATTCAGTAAAATAGTTTCCACCACAATTACCACATATCAGTAATCCCTTAAGAAGTGATTCACGTTTAATTTCATTGAATTTATTTTGCTTGTTATACTGCATTTTTTCTCTAACTGCATTGAATGTTTCATCATCAATGATTCTTATATTCTCATTAATAACTTCAACTTCTTCCAATAATTCTTTAGTATCTGATTTATCAATGTTTGGTTTATTGAATTTATATTTGATTTTTCCCGTATAAATTGGATTCGATAATATATTACGTATGGTAGTTTCACTCCATTCTCCTAACGGTGCATTCTTATAGATTTTATTGGTAGACTTTCTTTTAAGTTGAAAAGAAGTAGGAATTTTATTACTTGTTAAGTATTGAGCTATTGATTTAGCCGATATATTATCCAAATACATCTTGAATATTTGTTTAATTACTTTGGCTTGTTCTTCATCAATGATTATTTCTTTGCTTTCATTGGAAGTATAACCGTATGCAGTATATCCCGATACATTAGTTCCTTTATTTTTTAGTTTGGCTATTTTTCCTGAAACAACTCTTTCTGCAAATAATTCAATTTCATAACGTGAGACAATAGCCAATACTTGAAGTAATATATCAGTCGATAAATCCCCTTTAGGTCGTACCCAAAGATTTTGTTTCATGAAAAATAATTCTATTCCTATTTTCCGAAAAAATTCAATGTATTGGTTTAAGTCTATTACTTTTCTAGATAATCGAGAAAATTCCGAAAAAAGAATTGTATCAAATTCATGTTGTTTAGCGTCTTTGATTAATTGATGAAGTCCAACCCGTTCTTCATCATCTTTCATTCCCGACATTACATCTTTGTAGACATTCACTATTTCATAACCTTTAGATTCAGCCAATGAAATTAATTCTGATTCTTGTCTATCTGTTGTTTGTCCTAATGTTGATACTCTAACATAAATTGCTACCTTTGCCATAAGTCTAATTATTTATTTGTTTTACAATGGCAAATATACAAAAATAAGTTACGTTAGTTACACAAATCTATTACGAAAGACCGTGTCACGGGGAATAATCCGGCTGCACCTCTCTATACAGCCCATTCGTATTATCGAAAGAAATTCAACCTGGACGAGCCGAAAATAAGTCGCCCGTCAGCGGAGGGCTCGAACGAAAATTTGCCCAAATAAAGCGGAAAATGTAACTTTGCCATATTTAAATCGTGTTAGAGAAGAAAAGATGAAAGTTTGTATTGCCGAAAAGCCGAGTGTGGCTCGTGAAATAGCCGAGGTATTAGGGGCTACGGAAAAGAAGAATGGATACATCGAAGGGAACGGATATCAGGTAACCTGGACATTCGGTCATTTGTGTACCCTCAAGGAACCACACGATTATACACCCGACTGGAAACGGTGGTCACTGTCTTCTCTGCCGATGGTTCCGCCACGTTTCGGTATCAAACTTATCAGTAATCCAACCTACGAACAACAGTTTAAGATCATTGAAGGCCTGATGCAAAAGGCTGAAATGATCATCAACTGCGGAGATGCCGGGCAAGAAGGAGAATTGATCCAACGCTGGGTAATGCAAAAAGCCGGAGCCAAATGTCCAGTCTATCGTTTATGGATTTCTTCACTGACAGAAGAAGCCATCCGCGAAGGTTTTCAGAAGCTGAAGGAACAAGCCGAGTTTAACCGGCTGTATGAAGCAGGATTGTCACGAGCTATTGGCGACTGGCTGTTAGGAATGAATGCCACCCGTCTTTATACATTACGCTACGGACAAAACAAACAGGTACTTTCTATCGGTCGTGTTCAAACACCAACGCTGGCACTCATTGTCAACCGGCAGGAAGAAATAGAGAATTTCAAGCCGGAACCTTATTGGGAACTGAAAACGGTCTATCGGGACGTAACATTCTCGGCTACCAAGGGTAAATTCACACAAAAGGAAGAAGGCGAGAAATTCCTTGAAACCGTACGGATATCCGACTTTACAGTAACGGACGTTTCTACAAAAAAAGGAAAAGAATATGCTCCACGTCTCTTCGACCTGACTTCGCTTCAGGTAGAATGTAACAAGAAGTATGCTTTCACGGCAGACGATACGTTAAAACTTATCCAATCGCTCTACGAAAAGAAAGTCACAACCTACCCTCGTGTAGATACCACCTTCTTAAGTGATGACATTTATCCGAAGGTGCCTAATACCTTGAATGGTTTAGTGGACTACAGCGAACTGGTGGCTCCGTTGAAAGGAATCAAGTTACCGAAAAGCAAACGAGTTTTTGATAATTCAAAAGTAACCGATCACCACGCCATTATTCCGACAGGCGTTCCGGCACGGAATTTATCAGACAACGAGCGGAAGGTATATGACTTAGTGGCACGACGTTTCATTGCGGCTTTCTATCCCGACTGTGAGATCTCCACAACGACTGTCTTGGGAAAAGTGGAAAAAGTAGAATTCAAAGTCACTGGGAAACAAATCCTGAAACCGGGCTGGCGTGTCGTTTTCGGAGCAGATCAGAAAGATCCGGATGCAGATCCGAATCAACAGGATGAAGAGAAAGTTTTACCGGACTTTGTGATCGGAGAAAGTGGCCCACATCAACCCCTGCTGAAAGAGACGTGGACTACACCACCCAAGCCTTATACGGAAGCGACACTCCTACGGGCTATGGAAACAGCCGGTAAGTTAGTGGATAACGACGAACTACGCGATGCTTTGAAAGAGAACGGAATTGGTCGCCCTTCTACTCGTGCAGCCATTATCGAAACCCTGTTCAAACGAAATTATATTCGTAAAGAACGTAAGAGTCTGTTCCCGACAGCCACGGGAACGGAATTGATTCATGTAATTCAAGAAGAACTACTGAAAAGTGCAGAACTAACCGGTTTATGGGAGAAGAAGCTACGGCAAATTGAGAAGGGCTCGTATGAAGCACGTACCTTTTTAGAAGAATTAAAACAGATGGTCAACCAAATCGTCATCAATGTTCTCTCTGATCAAAGCGGACGTAGCATTACCATCGAACAAAAGAAGGCAGAAGAAGAAAAGCCGAAAAAGAGCAAAGCCGCTTCTGCATCCAAGGAAGCCGGAGAAAAGAAACCTCGCAAACCACGTAAAAAAGCGGTTCCAGCTCCGGCGGTCTGCCCTATTTGTCATAAAGGTACGTTACTTCGGGGGAAAACCGCCTATGGTTGTTCCGAGTATAAAAACGGTTGTACGTTTCGTCTCGACTACGCTACCTACGGAGCCGATCTGACAGATGAACAATTGGCACAGATTGCCAATGATATCTCAACTCAATAAATTGTTTACAACCATACTCTTTCAACAACTAAAAACAAGGAATAACATTCCATCAAGATACAAAAAAGGATGAACAACAGAATTGCTCATCCTTTTTTCATTAAGTTCTATTTCCTATTATTTGATCATATCAAATCCTGTATAAGGAACCAGCGCCTTCGGAATACGGATACCTTCTTCTGTCTGGTTATTTTCCAACAAGGCAGCCACAATACGCGGTAATGCCAAAGCACTACCATTCAACGTATGGCACAACTGGATCTTTTTATCAGCATCACGGTAACGACATTTCAAGCGATTAGCCTGGTAAGTATCGAAATTGGAAACTGAGCTGACTTCCAACCAACGTTTCTGGGCTTCTGAATATACCTCAAAGTCATAACAGATAGCAGCTGTAAAGCTGATATCACCACCACACAAACGTAAAATACGATACGGAAGTTCCAGTTTCTGCAACAGACCTTCTACATGATCTAACATTTCCTGATGTGACTGTTTTGAATGTTCCGGTTTGTCAATACGAACCAACTCTACCTTTGAGAATTCGTGCAAACGATTCAAACCGCGTACATCCTTACCATACGAACCTGCTTCACGACGGAAACACTGTGTATAGGCACAATTCTTGATCGGCAACTGCTTTTCATCCAGGATAACATCCCGATAAATATTGGTAACCGGAACTTCGGCTGTCGGGATCAGATACAAATCATCCAGATTACAATGATACATCTGTCCTTCTTTATCTGGAAGCTGTCCCGTACCATAACCGGAAGCCGAGTTCACCACCGTAGGCGGCATGATCTCCAAGTAACCGGCGTCACGGGCCTCATCCAAGAAGAAGTTGATCAAAGCACGTTGCAACTGAGCACCTTGACCTACATATACCGGGAAACCTGCACCGGTGATCTTTACACCCAGATCAAAATCAATCAGATTATATTTCTTTGCTAATTCCCAATGAGGCTGTGCATCTTTAGGAAGCTCAGTCTCCATACCTCCCATCTTAACGACAACATTATCTTCTGCACCGTTGCCTTCAGGAACTTCATCATAAGGGATATTCGGAATTGTATAAAGCACATTCTGCATTTCTTCTGCAGCCTGATCCATTTCAGCCTGCAACGCTTTATTTCCTTCTTTAATATCTGATACTTTCTTTTTTGCAGCTTCAGCCTCATCCTTCTTTCCTTCCTTCATCAATCCACCAATCGATTTCGAAAGTTGATTGACCTCAGCTAAGTTTTTATCTAATTGGTTCTGCGCACTTTTTCTCTTTTCATTCAGTTCGAGTACTTGTGCAATCGTCTCTTTCGCATTTTTGAAATGCTTCTTTTCCAAACCGGCAATCACCCGCTCGGTTTGCTCTGTAATCATTTTTAGAGTCAACATATCCTGTCTCTGTTTATCGTTACTTTTTTACTGGGTGCAAAGGTACATTTTAAAGCAGAATATAACAACGTTTTTTCTAATTTATCATTCTATCTCTTCACTTTACCCGGCCACCACACATCCAAGTACGCATATAATAAGGTTCACTCAGATTACTTACCATCACTCCTTTTGACGTACTCGTATGAATAAATTTACCATTCTTCAGATAAATACCTACATGATTCGGTCTTTTCTTCCGGCCTCTTCCTGTATAGAAAAATACCAAGTCACCCTCTTTTAATTTTCCTCGACTGACTTTCTTACAATCCTTTTTCAGCATATCAGCCGACGAACGTGACAGACGTTTATGATAAACTTCCCGATACATAATGGCTACAAACCCGGAACAATCTACTCCTTTCTTTGTTTGCCCTCCCATGCGATGTGGAACACCAAGCCAACGTGCCCCTTCATTGTATAAAAAGATATTATCATATTCCGTTATCTTCACCCCATAAATACGCCCTAATTCTTTAGGACCTTTAAAGTCTGCCGGTAAAGAAACCTGCTTCATTTTCCGACTTCCGCAAGAAGACAACAGTAATAATCCTAAAATCCAACCCCAACAGGCTGCTATAAAGTTTCTACGAGTCATTCCTTTTATCATAGATTCATTCACCATAGTCTAAATATCCATCAATCAGCAAACAAAAATAGGGATTATATCTAAATATTGCACCTTCATACCGACCTTATGATGGCATATATCGAGAAAAAGAATACAAGGTTATATGGCTGACAATGCCGAAAGCACCAAAAAGAAATCTTTCTTCGACAGATGTTTTTTCAGAAACTTCAACGTCAGATGCAAATGGCTTTCTACAGTCCGGACGGGCATATCCAACTGTTCCGCTATTTCTTTCGTTTTTTTCCCACTCAAATAAGCCAAGAAAAAGACTTCTCTACGCTGCTGGGGAATTTCTTTCAGTAATTCATACAACTGCTGATAAAAATCTTTGGCATACAATTCTTCCCAGGCTTCATCGTCGTTTTGTAGGAATGCGGCCTGTTCAGTCAGGTACTCCTCATATACTTCCATATCACAAGAATTATAGGAAGCATATTTCCGGAAATAATCTACGCAACGGGAATAAATACCTTGAAACAGATACGAATGGAAACTTGCACCCATAATCAAATCCTCCCGATGTTCCCAGACATAGAGAAACAGATCCTGCACCAAATCTTCAGCTACCGAATCATCCACCATCGTGGCGGCATAAGCTTTCAGGCGAGGATAATAATAACGAAACAGCGACTGAAAAGCATTGCGGTCGCTCTTCTTTAAATCGGATAATATTTGCTTTTCTATTAACATCTGCCGCACAAAATTAAGGAAATAAAAGATAAACCGTACTTTTCTGATGAAAAACACACCTCCTATTTTGAATTTAACGGCTTTATCGCTTCTTTTGTAACCGAAAACATTCAATTCTTTTACACATGAAAAAGTTATTTTTATGCTGTACTGCATTTTTATCATTATGGGTACAGCCTTTCTTCGCTCAGAAAGCCGTCGTTGATAAAATCATTGAAACCGGGCACCAGGATAATCAGGCCGCACATCAGCTGGATATATTGACTAACCGGTTTGGCGGACGGCCTATCGGTTCGGATGCTTATGAGAATGCCGCTGAATGGATGGTACGAGAATACAAAAAGTGGGGGCTTGATGTTCGCTTGGAAGAAGCTGGCGAACTTCCTGTTGGCTTTAACCGGGGTCCGTGGTTTGGGAAATTATTAAGCCACGATCATGGAATGACTCTCCATTTTGCCACTCCTTCTTATACCTCCGGAACTAAAGGAGTACAGCGTGGTCACGTTTTGATGGAACCTCGTACCGATCAGGAATTCGAACGCATCAAACTTAAATTGAAAGGTGCCTGGGTTTTGATTTCAGGGACAAATAACGGTTGGCCGATCGACCGGACTGCCCAAGGTGATTCCATCCGTAATGCCATCAAACAAGAGAATAAGGATATTGACCAGAAGAATGCTGAATTGAGAAAACGTAACTGGGAGAAAGGCGAAAACAACGAGATGCTTCCCTATAAGGAATTCCCGGCTCTTTATTACCATGAAATGATCGAAGCGGGTGTCTTGGGTTTCATCCAATCATCCGAAGTACCCATTCGTGCGCTTTATGACCGGAAGATGATTGACAGCATGACATTTGATAACCTGCCGGAAGTACCCGATATCAAACTCGACCGGCATCAGTTCGATATCATCGCCCAAATGGTAAAAGAACGGCGGGAAGATTTCTTGCTGGAGTTCGACATCCGCAACCACTTCAAACTCGGACCGATTAAATACCACAATGTAGTGGCTTCGATCCGTGGAAGCAAGTATCCGGACGAACAGGTCGTTGTCTGCGGACACTTGGATGCCTATGATGTTGGTACAGGTGGCGTTGATTGCGGTACGGGTATTGCTCCGATGATGGAAGCGGCCCGCATGTTGGCCTTGTCGGGAGCGAAGCCCAAGAGGACAATCGTTTTCATTGCCTTTGCCGGAGAGGAGTTCGGTTTATTGGGATCGAAAGCGTATTGTGAGAAGCATCAGCAGGAATTGCCGAAGATTGTGAATGTGTTCAATCGTGATGGCGGACCGGAACCTCCGGTGGGAATTGCTGTCTCGCAGGCCATGTATGATGATTTCGTAGAGATCACGAAGCCCATCCAAAAGGTACGGGCAGATATCCCGTTTGAAGTGACCGTGCGACCGCCTCGCAAGCGACCGAAGGTAGCAGGTGGTACCGATTCGGAGGTATTTGCTACCTATGGTGTTCCTACCTACGGATTTACTACCAAGGATGTCAAAGGGTATAATTTCAACTATGGGGAAATCTGGCATACCGAACGGGATTTGTTTACCAAGAATATCCCGGAATATCTGGAGCATACGGCAACGGTCACCGCGATCACTGTCTTAGGTGTAGCTAATCTCGACAAGCCTCTGCCTCGGGAAGGAGTCTACGAAGAGAATTGAAAATTGAAAATTGAGAATTGACAATTACGACACAATATTAGGCACGGAATTCTGTAGATTTCACAATTTATTCAACTACACTTTCCGTGCCTATTTAATTTATTCATTATCTCTTCTGTTCTCATGAAAGACTAAATGCTCTAACTTAAGTAGTCCGTTCTCAATGCTCCATCCTCAACTTCCGTCTATATTCCATCGGCGAAACGGCATAGTGTTTCTTAAAGAACTTACAGAAAGCAGCCTGATCGGAGAAATGAAGTTCTTCAGCGATCTGACTGACTGATATGTTTTCATCGTCGAGCCGTTCGGTGGCACGTTTGATCAACTCGTCACAAATCACCTCGTGTGGTGTCTTGCCCAAAACTTCCTTGACCAAACGAGACAGATGCTTTGTCGAGATACAAAGCTTGTCGGCATAGAAGTCAATTTGATGTTCAACCGCAACATGTTGCCAGACCAGCTTCATGAAATCCATCATCACCCAATCGCGCTTACTGATCACCGGAGGCAACCGGTTATCCGTCTGGCTCCGTTCCAGCATAATCTGGCCTACTTCCAGCATGAAACTCTTGAAATATACCAATAACAATTCCCGTCTGTAATAATGATCAAGCGAAGCCAAGGTAGATTTGAGAATCTCCATCTGACGCTCCAAATACTCAAATTGCCCGTCTGTAAGTGATAAAACCGGACGATGCAGGCGATCGATCAAGTAATGATCAGGACCAGGACGCAGATTCTTGAGAGAAGCCTTGGCAAAAGTATAATTGGGAATTAAACACCACGCCTGAAGATCGGTACTGAGGTCGCATATCTCTACCCTGACACCTTCAAGCAGGTCCAGGAAGAAATGCGCTTTCATCTCATAAGCCACCTCGTTGATACGAAGAGAAAGTCTGCCGGCTCCCACCAGTAAAAACATACGAGTATCCGTTACCGGTCTGTTCACTAGCCGGACCAATTCACGTGAAGTCAACAGCAAGACACAGCCATCCAGACTGCACGTAGGAGAAAATAGCGGAAATAGATCTTTTTGTGTCATCATCATCATACATTTCATTCAACAAACAACCACGCAGACAAAGATAAAAAGCCTTTGTCTGAAATAGACAAAAGTCTGCGCTAAATAGACATGCCTTTTACTAATAAAATCTAATACCGTTCCATCTGGACAAATGCTTGGGCTATTTGACCAAACAAATGCAAAAGGTTCGCCCTTATTTTTGCGTCCGAAGAACAACAAACATACAAAATATGAAGGCAAAAAGTTATTTAGTTTTAGGTTTAGGTTACATGGCGTTGCTGGTTGGCTGCCAAAGCCAAACGCCTCAACAAGGAGGACAAACAGACTATCCACTCCTGACATTGAAACCAGAAAACCGACAATTATCGGTTAAATATTCAGCAGTCATAGAAGGAAAGCAAGATGTTGAAGTCCGTCCGCAAGTATCAGGAACCATTACCGAGGTATGTGTAAAAGAAGGAGCACGGGTCAGCAAGGGACAAGTCTTGTTTGTAATCGACCAGGTACCTTACCTGGCAGCATTAAAGCAGGCAGAAGCCTCTGTTGCCACAGCCGAGGCAAACGAAGCCACAGCGAAACTAACCCTCGAAGGGAAAGAATCGCTCTATAAAGACAAGGTTATTTCCGACTTTGAACTGCGCACCGCACGCAACAACTACCAAAGTGCCCAAGCCAGCTTGATGCAAGCCCAAGCAGAGTTAGTGAATGCCCGCAATAACCTTTCCTATACCGAAATCAAAAGTCCGGTGGACGGATATGCAGGTATGACCTCCTATCGTATCGGGGCACTGGTAACCTCCGGAATGACGGAACCACTGATCCGAGTTTCAGACAACTCGCAAATGTACGTGTACTTCTCCATGACGGAAAAGCAAATCCTCTCACTCACCGCCCAATACGGTTCTCTCGACAGTACCCTACTCTCCTTTCCACCCATTCAATTAGAGCTGAATGATGGATCGGTCTACCAGCATACGGGGAAAATAGATGTCATCAGTGGACTGATCGACAAGACTACCGGCACCGTCAGTCTTCGGGCTGTATTTGATAACCAGGAGAAACGGTTGATGAGTGGCGGTTCAGCCAACGTCATCATTCCTTACGAACGGCAACAGTGCCTCGTTATCCCTCAAGGTGGAACTTACGAAATACAAAACCGCATCTTCGCCTATAAAGTAGTAGACGGAAAGGCAGAATCAACCCCGATCGAAGTCTTTGAAATCAACGACGGCAACTATGATCGCACCTTTGAGCGCGTACAGCCGGGAGAAACCGTGTCCGCTCCCTACAGCATGGCA
>OHIR01001009.1_pt1 | contig 14526 bp, 16 predicted proteins | sample 1568301 | NCBI WGS metagenome assembly OHIR01 (sample SAMEA3879539, study PRJEB24766) | human gut metagenome | biome: human-associated habitat; feature: feces | place: USA | collected 1985/1987
ATTCAACCTGCTTTTGCAGATTATGGAGGACGGGCGCCTTACCGACGGGCAGGGGCGTACAACCGATTTCCGCAACTGCGTAATTATTATGACGAGCAACGCCGGTGCGCGGATGCTTGCCGATACCAAACCGCTGGGCTTTACGCTTGGCGAAGCGCAGGAGGATAAAGACCGCAAAAATAAAGTGCTGGCGGAAATTAAGAATGTGTTCCGCCCGGAATTTTTAAACAGAATTGACGAGATTATGGTTTTCGATTCCCTGCATTATGACGAACTTGTTGAAATAATTAAAAATATGCTGCGCGATTTGCGCGCCAAACTTGCCGAAAACGGGCTGACACTGGAGGTTTCGCAGGAAGCAAGGGAGCTTTTGGTAAAAGAAGGCAGCGATACGCGTTATGGCGCAAGGCCTTTGCGCCGTGCCGTACGCAAGATGCTGGAGGACCCCGTAAGCGATTTGTACCTGGCGGGCATGTTTAAAGCGGGCGATACCATTTGTGCAAGCGTCGGCGAAAGCGGAAACATTGTTTTTACGCCTAAAAAAGTTGAAGTAGTGTTAACGCACGAAGAAATACATCCGGCGGAGGTAAATAATGGCCAAAACCAAAACTAAATTTGTGTGCCAGAACTGCGGTTACACCACGGCCAAATGGATGGGGCGCTGCCCAGAATGCGGCACGTGGGACAGCCTGGCAGAAGAACTGAAAACGCCGGCTTCCGGCCCGCAGCAAAGCTTTTTAATGACGAAGGAAGCGCCCAAGCCAAAAACACTTGACAAAGTAATGCTTACGGAAGTTGAGCGGCTTAAAACGGGTATTAACGAATTTGACAGGGTGCTCGGCGGCGGGCTTGTGCCCGGCAGCCTGGTGCTTTTGGGCGGCGACCCGGGCATCGGTAAATCAACTATACTTTTGGATGCCGGTATCCGTTTCAGCGCCGGGGGCATTAAAGTTTTATATGTGTCGGGTGAAGAATCGGAAGCACAGACCGCTATGCGTGCGCGCAGGCTGGGCAAACCGGGCACAGCGCTGCTGGTGATGACTGCGACTGACCTTGACGCCGTGATTTTGCAGGCTAAAGAGGTACAGCCGCAGATACTTGTTATAGATTCCATTCAGACTATGTATAACCCTGAACTGCAAACGGCGGCAGGCAGCGTGGGGCAGGTGCGCGAATGTACTGCCAAGCTGCTGCGTTTTGCCAAAGCAACCGGCATTGCCGTTATTATCATCGGGCACGTTACCAAGGACGGCAATATTGCCGGGCCGCGCCTTTTGGAGCATATGGTTGACGTGGTGCTGCAGTTTGAAGGCGACAGGTCATATTCCTTCCGCGTTTTGCGCGCGCTGAAAAACCGTTTTGGTTCTACCAGCGAAAGCGGGATATTTTCGATGGAAACCGGCGGCTTAAAAGAAGTTGCCAACCCTGCCGGGCTGTTTTTGGAAAACCGTGCCGAAAACGCGCCGGGCAGCGTGGTTTGCGCCTGTATGGAAGGCAACCGCCCGATTATGGTTGAAGTGCAGGCTTTGGTTGCCAAAACGCCTTATGGCATGCCGCGGCGCACGGCCGTTGGGTTTGATTACAACCGCGTAAACATGCTGCTGGCTATTTTGGAGCGGCGGCTGGGCATGGATTTTGGCAATTTTGATGCTTATTTAAACGTTGTAGGCGGCATGAAAATTACCGAGCCTTCGGCAGACCTTGCCGCGGCAGCTGCGCTGGTATCTAGCTACCGCAATAAACCCGTGCCGCACGGCGTGCTGGCGGTGGGTGAAGTGGGGCTTACAGGCGAAATACGCCGCGTTGCCGGTACGGAGCGGCGCATACGCGATGCCGCAAACCTTGGCTTTACAAGATTTGTAGTGCCGAAAGGCAAACTTAATATGGAGCAGAAAACATCGGGCATTATTCAGGCGGCGACGCTTGAAGAAGCGCTGAACGCAATTTTTAATTAAAAAGCGGGCTTAACGGCCCGTTTTTTTGTATGTTTTATGCGGCAAAAACGTTGACACAAATTAACTACTATGATAAAATAAATAAATTTTGACATTTTTACTCCTTGGTGTTACAATAAAAGAGTATTAGGGCGAAAGCTGGCATTTTGTACAAGGAGGGGCGCCGATGTTTTCCGTAGGAGATAAAGTTGTATATCCGATGCATGGCGCAGGTATTGTGCAGGCTATAGAGCAGCATGAGCTTGCCGGTGAAGCGGTGGATTATCTGGTTATGGTAATGCTTCTTACCGATATGCGTGTTATGGTGCCGCTTAAAAATGTGGAACGTGTCGGTTTGCGCCATATTATCACTAAAGATGAAATTCCGGGCATTGAAAAAGTGCTCGGCACACCGGTTGAGTTTAACGCAAAAGGCATTACATGGAACCGGCGCTTTAATATGTATCTTGACAAAATGAAAAGCGGCAATGTGCTTGATGTTGCCGAAGTTATACATATCCTGCAGACGCAGGAAAACGAGAAAAAGCTGTCCACCGGAGAACGAAGGCTTTTGGGAAACGCGCGCCAGATACTGGTGAGCGAGATGATGCTGGTTTGCGATGAAAGCCAGAAAGACGCCGAAAAGTGGCTTGATAAATTTTTTGAATGAAAAACACCGGTAAAAACGGTGTTTTTTATTTTTTGTACTGTTTTTGCCAGCTGATTTGTAGTACAATAAACATAATCACTGATTATACCTGAAGGAGGTGAGAAAATGTTAAACAGAGTGCTGCGGATTACAATAGTCGTTGTTTTTGCTGTTACCGGACTTATACTTACAGAATATTTACTGCCTTATATTTCGGATTACTTTGATTACAAATTTTATGGCAACGGCTTTTTCGGCATTGCTTTTACAACAATCGTATCAGGCAGTGTCGGAATTTTTGTTTTTGGCAGTATGGGCATGGCACTGGCTCCTGTTATTATCCGTAAAATGACGAGCTGGACGGAGAAAATTGCCATTTTGCTGGCACGTGTTCCTACCAGCGACATCATGGTAATAACCTTCGGCATTGCCATCGGCCTTGTGCTGGCCAACCTTTTGGGCGGGCCTTTTTCGCATCTGCCTATTATCGGGCCGTATATCCCGCTTATTTTCAGCGTAGTGCTTTCCATGGTCGGTGCAAAGGTAGCTTTGCGCAAGCATCAGGATATTGTAGGCTTTTTTGACAGGAGCCTGCCGTCGCTGAAAGGCGCGGTTAAACCTGCCGCCGTTAAAGACGCTTATGACAGCGACCGCGTTTACTGCGACAACAAGCTGCTTGATACAAGCGTAATTATTGACGGCCGTATTGGCGATATTTTAAAAACAGGCTTTTTGGAAGGCTTTATGATAGTGCCTAAATTCGTTATCCGCGAATTGCAGACACTGGCAGATTCTTCTGACGGCTTAAAACGTGGCAAGGGCAGGCGCGGGCTCGATTTGCTTCATGAAATACAAATGGAGAACCCGGAGCGTGTTTTTGTTGACGATACCGATTATCCGGAACTGGAAGGCGTTGATACCAAGCTGGTGAAGCTGGCTCAGCAAAAACAGTGGATTATTGTAACCAATGATTTTAACTTGAACAAAGTGGCAGAAATTCAGGGCATTGATGTTTTAAACATTAACGACCTGGCCAACGCCGTTAAGCAGATGGTTGTGCCCGGCGAAAACATTAACGTGTTTTTGCTGCGCGAGGGCAAGGAAGCAGGGCAGGCTATTGCTTATTTTGAAGACGGCACAATGATAGTCGTCGATAACGGCAGACGCTTTATCGGTTCTTCCGTAATGGCTGAAGTTACTTCCGTATTGCAGACTTCTGCCGGGCGCATGGTTTTTGCCAAAGTTGCTAACAGGTGATTTGTATGGATAAACTTACGGTTATTGTGCCTGCCGCCGGTGCGGGAAAAAGGCTTGGCCTCGGGAAAAACAAAGTGTTTGCTATGCTGGGCGGGCTGCCGCTTTTAGTGCAGTGCCTGAGCATGATAAACGATACCGGCATGGCGGATAAAACCATTATCGCCGCAGGCGCAGCTGAAATTGACGATATAAATGATATGCTTGCCAAATACCGGGAGCTTTTTCCGCTGCTTGATACAGCAGTTGTGGCAGGCGGCGCAGAACGCACCGACAGCGTGAAAAATGCGCTTGCCTTAACCGGCAGCGGCGGTTTTATTGCCGTGCATGACGGCGCACGCCCGTTTGCAGGCAAAGAGGTGTTTGAGCGCACTTTGAAAGCTGCCGTGAAATATGGGGCGGCCATAGCGGCGGTGCCGGTAAAAAATACTATAAAACTTATTGATGAAAACGGTTTTGTTGCCGGTACACCGCAGCGCAGCCTGCTGCGTGCCGTGCAGACGCCGCAGATTTTTAAGGCGGAACTTTTGCACCGCGCTTACGGCAGCGAAAACCTGTGCGGCGCAGCAGTAACTGACGATGCTTCGTTGGTGGAGCGTTTGGGAGTAAAAGTTGCTGTTGCCGAAGGAAGTTACGAAAACATTAAAATTACCACGCCGGAAGATTTGCTTTTGGCAGAAAAAATTTGTGCAGACAGGGGAATGGCTATGCAGCAGGAAATAAAAGTTCCGCAGTTTAGGGTAGGCACAGGCTTTGATGTGCATCGCCTTACGGAAAACCGCAAACTTATTTTGTGCGGGGTTGAAGTGCCTTATGAAATTGGCCTTGACGGGCACAGCGATGCTGATGTTGCCGTACATGCTTTAATGGACGCCCTTTTGGGGGCGGCTGCCCTTGGCGATATCGGCAGGCATTTTCCCGATACCGACGAGCGCTTTAAAGGTGCGGACAGCATGAAGCTGCTGGCGCATGTCATTGCGCTTTTAAAGGAGCGATGTTGGCACGTAAACAATGCCGATGTAACAATCATTGCGCAAAGGCCAAAACTTGCCGGATTTATTCCGCAGATGCGGGCTAACCTTGCGGCGGCGCTTGAACTTGGCGAAGACGCCGTAAACGTAAAAGCTACAACAACTGAAAAGCTGGGCTTTACCGGGCGCGGTGAAGGCATTGCCGCAGAAGCCTGCGTAAGCCTGATTAAAATATGACGCATTTAACAGATTATGCTATAATATAAAAGATTAATTTTTTGGAGGAATGAGTTTGATGGCTAATGAAGTTAGAGTAAGATTTGCGCCCAGTCCTACCGGGCCTTTCCATATCGGCGGCGCACGCAGCGCACTGTTTAACTGGCTGTTTGCCCGCAAAATGGGCGGCAAAATGATTTTGCGCATTGAAGATACCGACCTTGAGCGTTCCAGCCGTGAAAGCGAAGAAAATATTAAGGCAGCTTTAAAATGGCTTGGCATGGATTGGGACGAAGGTATTGACGTAGGCGGCGAAAACGGCCCTTACCGCCAGACCGAACGCCTGGAAATTTATAAAAAATATACCGATAAACTGCTGGCAGAAGGCAAAGCATACTACTGCTACTGCACCGACGAAGAGCTGGAAGCAGAACGCCAGGCTTTGCTTGCCGAAGGCAAAATGCCGCGCTACATGGGCAAATGCCGCCATTTAACGCCGGAACAGATTGAAAAATATAAAGCCGAAGGCAGAAAACCGACCGTGCGTTTTAAAGTGCCTGCCGACAAACAGATTTTAGTTCGTGACATGGTACGCGGCGATGTTGTGTTCGATTCCAACGGCATCGGCGATTTTGTTATCGTTAAATCCGACGGCATTCCGACTTATAACTATGCCGTTGTTATCGACGATTCTTTAATGCATATTACCCATGTTATCCGTGCCGAGGAACATCTTTCCAACACTCCGCGCCAGTGCCTCATTTATGACGCACTTGGCTTTGAACAGCCTACCTTCGGGCATATTTCTCTTATTCTTGGCAAGGACCATACCAAAATGTCCAAACGCCACGGTGCAACTTCCGTAGACCAGTACCGCCAGCTCGGCTACCTGCCGGAAGCCATTGACAACTTCCTGGCACTTCTTGGCTGGGCGCCTAACAGCGAACAGGAAATTTTCAGCATGGACGAGCTTGTTAAAGAGTTCAGCATGGACCATGTTGCCAAGAACCCGGCTGTATTTGACATTGACAAACTGAACTGGATTAACCAGCATTATATGCGCAAACTGAGCCGCGACGAGTTTTACGAAGCAGCCAAACCGCATATGATTAAAAAAGGCTTTATTAACGGCGAAGAATACGGCGACAAGCTGGAATGGCTGAAAGACGTTGTTGCCACTGCGCAGCAGCACGTATCTTACGCAGCACAGGTACCGGATGATGTTGCCATGTACTTTACCGATAATTTTGATTTTGAAAATGATGATGCCAAAAACGTGCTTTTGGCAGAAACCGTACCGGAAGTAATCCGCCTGCTGTTTGACAAACTGCCGAAGCTGGAAGTTTTGGACGGCCCTTCTGTAAAGGCGACTTTTAAGGCTATTCAGAAAGAAACCAAACTGGGCGGCAAAAACGTGTTTATGCCTATCCGCGTAGCGCTTACCGGCAACCAGCACGGGCCGGAACTTGCGGAAATGGTTCCGCTTCTGGGCCTTGCACGTACCGTAAGCCGCATTAAAAACAGCCTTGATAAAGTTGGGGTTAAGTTATATTAAGGAGCAATTACTATGGCTATTAAAGTTTATAATACGCTCACCAAAAAGAAAGAAGAATTTGTGCCTCTGCATCCCGGCAAAGCCTATATGTATGTTTGCGGCGTTACGCCGTACAACCATCCCCATATCGGCAACGCACGCCCCTTTGTAACCTGGGACGTTATCCGCCGTTTTTTGGAGCATGAAGGCTATGACGTTCTGCATGTGCAGAATTTTACCGATGTTGACGATAAAATCATCAATACGGCGAACAAGGAAGGCGTGCAGTGGAGCGACATCTGCGGACGTTATATCGACGCTTATTTTGAAGTAATGGATAAGCTGAACGTGCGCCGTGCGCATGTTTACCCGCGCGTTTCCGAGCATATGCAGGAAATTATCAATGTTGTGCAGACCCTTATTGATAAAGGCTATGCCTATGAACTTGACGGCGACGTATATTACAGCGTTGAAAAGTTTGACCGCTACGGCGAACTTTCCGGACGCAAGCTGGAAGATATGATGGCCGGCGCCCGCGTTGACGTTAACGACAAAAAGCACAACCCGTTTGATTTTGCGCTGTGGAAAGCAGCTAAACCCGGCGAACCGTACTGGGAAAGCCCGTGGGGCAACGGACGCCCGGGCTGGCATATTGAATGCTCTGCCATGAGCATGAAATACCTTGGTGAAAGCTTCGATTTCCACGGCGGCGGCAGCGACCTTATTTTCCCGCACCACGAAAACGAAATTGCCCAGTCCGAAGGCTGCACCGGCGTGCATCCGTTTGTACGCTACTGGCTGCATAACGGCTTTATTACCGTTAACGAAGAAAAAATGTCCAAATCGCTTGGCAACTTCTTTACCGTTGCCGATATTCTGGAACACTTCGAGCCGGAAACACTGCGCTTTTTCATTCTTTCCACTCATTACCGCAGCCCGCTGGATTTCAGCGACGAGCGCCTGAAGGAAGCACAGCGCAGCCTGGCACGTTTAAAAACCGCACAGGACAATTTAAAAGAACTGGCTCAGCTTATCAGTGGCGGCCCGACGGAAACCAGCAAAGCGCTTTACGCAAAACTGGAAGAACTGCGCGGCGGCTTTATGGAAGCAATGAGCGACGATTTCAATACTGCGCTTGCCATCAGCTTTATGTTTGAACTGGCAAAAGAAATTAACATTTATCATCAGCATATCAGCACCGGCAGCGAAAAACCGGACGGCAAGCTGGTTGAAAATATGGAAAAACTTTTTGCGGAGTTCTGCGGCATTATCGGCGTATTGGAAACTTCCGCGCAGCCTGCGGCAGAAAAAGATGCTTCGCTTGAAGACAAGCTGATTGAAACGGTTGTAAGCCTGCGCCAGGAAGCGCGTGCCGCTAAAAATTACGCTCAGGCAGACGCACTGCGCAATGCTTTAACAGGCCTCGGCATTGTGCTTGAGGACACTCCGCAGGGAGTACGGTGGAAAAAACAGTGAAGTTTGAACAGTATAAATTAGTGAAAGAACATGCTCTGGCAGCCGTGCAGGCTGCCGGAGTTTCTTTACCGGAAGCAGGCAGCATGAACCCAGTGCTTCTGGCGTATGTGGGCGATGTGGTTTTTTCGCTGTATGTACGCCTGCGCTTTCTGGCAACATCAAGCCATGTGCGCGTTATACACGATTTAAGCTCCAAAGCGGTATCGGCCGTGTATCAGGCCAAGGCTCTGGCAGTTTTGATGGATACGCTTAACGAACAGGAACTGGCCGTTGTAAAACGCGGGCGCAATACAAAATCTTCTGTGCCCAAAAGTGCCAGCGTGCACGAATACCGTATGAGCACGGCTTTTGAAGCGCTTATCGGCTGGCTGTTTTTAAACAACGAAGATGAACGCCTGGGAACAATTATGGAACAGGCTTTTAATATCATTATTGATGATTTTAAGACAAAATGAGGTAAAATATGCAGGTAAAATTAGTAAGGCATACGCCGGAACCTGAAAAGACCGTTGCCATGAGCGCGCGTCTTTGCTATTCTCCTATCGGTGCGGCGCAGCTTGAAGATAAAATTTCTGATGAACAGGCGGCTGCCCTGGTGCGCAAACTTGTTTCGATGGGCCATTTTTCCACGCTGGAACATGTTACCTTTACTTTTGCCATTGAAGGCGTTTCGCGCGTTTTAACGCATCAGCTTGTGCGCCACCGCATTGCTTCTTATTCGCAGCAGTCGCAGCGTTATGTTAAAGAACATAATTTTGAGGTAATTATGCCTCCTTCCATTGCGGCCAAACCGGAAGCAAAAGCTGAGTTTGAAGATTTAATGCAGAAGCTGCAGGATGCTTACAATAAATTTACGGAAATGGGCATTCCGGCAGAGGATGCGCGCTATGTGCTGCCTAATGCAGCGGAAACAAAAATCGTCTGCACTTTTAATGCCCGTTCGCTGCTGAACTTTTTCAGCCTGCGCTGCTGCATGCGTGCGCAGTGGGAAATCCGCGCGCTGGCGGAAAAGATGCTGGCAGAATGCAAACGCGTTGCGCCGGTTATTTTTGAAAACGCCGGCCCGACCTGCGTAAGCGAAGGCATTTGCCGCGAAGGTGCCATGAGCTGCGGACGCCTTGAAGCTATTTTAAAAGCTAAAAAAGCCGCAGAAAAAAACTAAAGGTGAAGTTATGAAAGAAGAATTTATTGCCGGAAGAAACCCCGTTGCAGAGGCTTTGCGCAGCGGCCGTGCGCTGAATAAAGTAATGGTTCAGGACGGCGCGAGGGGCGTAACGGAAATTATTGCCGCAGCTAGGGAAAAAGGTGTGGCGGTGGAATTTGTGAAAAGCGACAAACTGGATAAACTTGCACAGGGAGTGCGCCACCAGGGCCTGGTTGCTTATGCTGCGCCGGTAGAGTTTAAAACTCTGGAGGACGCGCTTAAAAAAGCTGCTGCTAAGGGCGAAGCACCGTTTTTGCTGCTGCTTGACGAACTGCAGGACCCGCAGAACCTTGGCGCGCTTATCCGCACGGCAGACGCTGCCGGTGTGCATGGCATTCTGCTGCCGAAACGCCGCAGCTGCCCGCTGAACGCCGTTGTTGCCAAAATTTCCGCCGGTGCGGTGGAATATGTGCCGGTTATACAAATAGGCAATATTGTGCAGCAGCTTAAAGATTTGAAAAAACAGGGCTTTTGGGTTGCCGGTGCCGATATGGACGGCGAACCCTACACCAAAGCCAACTTAACCGGACCGCTGGTGCTGGTTATCGGTGCGGAAGGCAAAGGGCTCGGACGCCTTGTTAAGGAAAACTGCGATATTATCGTCAGCCTGCCGATGCAGGGCGGCGTAAATTCGCTTAATGCAGCGGCGGCGGGAGCCGTTTTGATGTATGAGGTTGTGCGCCAGCGCGGGCAAGAGGCGGCAAAAAATGCGTGAGTGGCTTATTGTTGACGGTTACAACGTAATAAACAACTGGAACGATTTTAAGAAAATCCGCAGTGAAAATTTGGAGCACGCACGCGATTTGCTGCGCGAAAAAATTGCCGAATACGTAGCCTTTAAAGGTTATCTGGGGCTTGTTGTATTTGACGCGCAGGAAGTGCAGGGCAGCAGTGAAGAAGAAAACTACGGCGCTGTAACCGTTATTTATACTGATGAAGGCGAAACAGCAGATTCGTGGATTGAACGCAAAACCTATGAGTTGAACAGAAATGGCGACAAGGTATTTGTTGTTACCAGCGACTACGCCGAACAGATTAATATACTCGGCAGCGGAGCTTACCGCATTTCGGCGCGTGAGTTCCGCGAAGAATACAAACGCGCAAAAAAACAGATAGAAGAAAAAGTGCAGGCTTCGGCAGGCGGCCTGGGGCGCAATGAACTTGGCGGAAGGCTGCATGAGCATGTGCGCGCACATTTTGAAAAACTGCGCCGCCGGTAAATTGACGCGCCCGAAAGAAATATTGTATAATTAAAGCACTTATCTTATAAAGAAATTAACGGAGGGCGTTCAGATGAGCGCAGAAACACCGACTAATCCATACAGCGCTTTTGAAAAAATGACCGATGAGGAAGTTGTTTTAAAAGCGAAGGAAGACAATGTGCTGGCTCAGGAATATTTGCTGCACAAATACCGTAAATTTGTGCGTGCCAAAGCCAGAAGTTATTTTTTAATAGGGGCGGAACGCGAGGACATTATCCAGGAAGGCATGATAGGCCTTTACAAAGCGATTCGCGATTTTAAAGGGGACAAGCTTTCAAGTTTCCGCGCTTTTGCGGAGCTTTGCGTAACAAGGCAGATTATTACAGCCATTAAAACGGCAACGCGGCAGAAGCATATACCGCTTAATTCGTATGTATCGCTCAATAAGCCTATTTACGAGGAAGATTCCGACCGCACGCTGATGGACGTGGTTTCGGGAGTAAAGGTTGCCAACCCAGAAGATATGATTATCAGCCGCGAGGAATTTGTCGATATCGAAAATAAAATGAACAATATTTTGAGCGACCTTGAATGGCGCGTGCTGATTAGCTATCTTGACGGCAAATCATATCAGGAAATTGCAACCGAACTGAACCGCCATATTAAGTCAATCGACAACGCTTTGCAGAGAGTAAAACGCAAGCTTGAAAAATATATTACCAGCGAAGGCAGCGGCACCGATTTAAGCAGCGTTTATTCCGGCCTGCTTGCCATGGACCCCAGCGAGCGTTTTGCCAGCCGTAGCCTGAAAAACAAGCGCTGAGAGCGTTAATATTGAAACAGAAAATAACATCGTTTAGAAATTTCTGAATGATGTTATTTTTTTTAGAGGATTTTGCGCCTTGACAGCGAATATATTTTTTACAAAGTAAAAAGTCCGTAAAATTTAAGGGAGGTAATACAAATGAATCAGGTAGAGGAATTTGAAAAAGTAGTTGAAGAAGCTAAAAACCAGCCGGTGAAGGTGGTTGTTGTAACAGGCAAACCCGGCAGCGGCAAAAGTAAAGTTTTAAGAGAAGCGGCAGCAGATAAAAAATGGGATTATATTGATTGCCGCCTTTTGATTACCGAACAGTTTTTGGAAATTCCTCCCGCAGAACGCAGGAACAAAGCAGCTGTAATGATGGGTGAAATTCTGGATACCTATAATTCCGATGTTATTTTGCTTGACCGTCTGCAAACTTTGTTTGTTCCGGTGTTCCATATTGATATTGCCGAGCTTTTGGCAAAACTCAGTGAAAAATATGTTATTGTAACGGCATGGCCCGGATACATGGAAGACGGCAATCTCTGCTATGATAAATTTGACGGTACCGAGTCCATCCGTATCAGCGCCGAGGGCTTTACCCTCTGGAATGTAGACTGAAAGTTGTTTTATAAATAAGTGCGGGGGTTATCATGGCACAGGTAAAAGGCAGGTTAGCAGTGCTTACGGGCGGCGGTGACTGCCCGGGATTGAACGCAGTTATCAGAGCGGTTGTTAAGACTGCGCTTAAGAACGGTTACGAAATTTATGGTATAGAAAACGGATTCAATGGTTTGATTACCGGCACGATGAAACTAATGGATTATGCGTCTGTATCAGGGATTCTTCCGCGTGGAGGAACGATCTTAGGAACGACTAACCGTGATAACCCCTTCCACTTTGCCGTGGAAGAAAACGGCAAATATGTTTTTTATGATAAGCGCGAAGAAGTTGTAAGAAACCTGCGTGACAGGAATATTGAAGCGCTTGTGGTTATTGGCGGGGACGGCAGCCTCATGTTAAAGTGGTGGGAGTGCCCAAGACGATTGACAATGATTTGCAGTGTACGGAGCGCACATTCGGCTTTGACACGGCAATGGCAATGGCGACAGAAGCATTGGACAGGCTGCACACAACGGCAGAATCACATCACCGCGTAATGGCGCTTGAAGTTATGGGCCGTTATGCCGGGTGGATTGCTCTGCATTCAGGAATTGCGGGCGGTGCGGATGTAATTTTGCTGCCGGAAATCCCTTACGATATAAATTCTGTGCTGAGAAAGATTGAAGAGCGCAGAAAAAGCGGTAAAAAGTTCAGTATTATTGTTGTGGCTGAAGGTGCGAAACCGATTGGAGGTGAGCTGTCCGTAGCCAGAGTAGTTGAAGGAAGTTTTGAACCCCTCCGCCTTGGCGGGGCAGGCGAAAAACTCGTACGTGAAATTGAAAATCGGACAGGAATTGCGGTGTACAGTATTAGGTTATTTACAGCGCGGCGGATCGCCTACAGCGTTTGACAGGGTGCTTTCCACCCGCTACGGTGTAGCAGCAGCCGAGGCTTGCATACGCAAGGAATACAACGTAATGGTGTCACTGCAAGGCGACAAAATTGTAACGGAACCTATTGCTAAGGTCGCCGCACAACCACGGTTAGTCCCGTTAGACAGTGAAATTATACGCACAGGAAGGCAAATGGGTTTGTGCTTCGGTGACTGAAGCCTCGTGAAACGGATTTTTCAGCAGCAACGATATACAGAAGGCAGCGGTTATGGACGCCGCTGCCTTTACTTTTGCCTGTTTAAGGTTATTTTAATATTTAAGTATTATATTTTTAGTTGGCGGATTGCCGGAATAATAGTATAATTAAAATATTATATACTAAAGCCCTTGCGGCGGAAGGCAGATGAACATGGACAACAATTTAATTGCAGTAATTATAGGCATTGTGGAAGGCGTTACCGAATTTTTGCCGGTATCGTCAACCGGACATATGATAATAGTTGGCAATATGCTTGGCTTTGACGGTCCTGTTGCCGATTTGTTTGATGTATTTATTCAGCTTGGCGCAATACTTTCGGTGGTTTTTATTTACAAAGAACGCTTTGCACGCTTTTTTACAAAAGAAGGCTGGCAGCCTGATAAAGGGCTCAGCGTATGGCATGTGGCAGCCGGAATCGTACCGGTAATGGGCATTGCTTATCTGGGGTACAGTTATATTAAAGCCTACCTTTTCTCGCCGTTTACGGTAGCTGTAGGGCTTGTTCTGGGCGCTTTCTGGATGATGTTTGCCGAATACAAAACCAAAGACAGGCAGCACCAGCTTGAAAATGACATTGATAAACTTACATTAAAACAGGCCGCTGTTGTCGGCGCTTTTCAGCTGCTTTCGCTGTGGCCCGGCTTTTCGCGCAGCGGCAGCACCATTGCCGGCGCCCTGCTTGTTGGTTTAAGCCGTGAGGCGGCAGCTTCCTTTGCGTTTTTAATTGCCGTGCCGCTGATGTTTGCGGCCTGCCTTTATGATTTGATGAAGAACATGCACCATCTTACAGGCAGTGAATTTCAGATGCTGGCCATCGGTTTCGTAACGGCTTTTATCGTTTCTTACTTTTCCGTTTTATGGTTTTTGAAATTTTTGAACAAATATAGCTTGACAAGTTTCGCATATTATCGTATTATACTTGCTGTAGCTGCTCTTTGGTATTTCTACTTTTAAAAGATTTTGAAAAAAATCTAAAAAATAAGTAAAAATACTGTTGACAAATGGTTAAACATAATGTAGAATATCATTTGTCACTAGCGAGTGCTGGCATAGCTCAACAGGTAGAGCAGCTGACTTGTAATCAGCAGGTTGTGGGTTCAAGTCCTATTGCCAGCTCCAAAATATGGAGAGGTTCCCGAGTGGCTAAAGGGAGCAGACTGTAAATCTGCCGCGTTTCGCTTCGTTGGTTCGAATCCAACCCTCTCCACCAACTTTCATCGCGGGGTGGAGCAGTTGGTAGCTCGTCGGGCTCATAACCCGAAGGTCGTTGGTTCAAGTCCAGCCCCCGCAACCAAATTCAGTTAGGACGCTGATGTAGCTCAGTCGGCAGAGCGTATCCTTGGTAAGGATAAGGTCACCAGTTCAATCCTGGTCATCAGCTCCAAATAAATATGGCGGCGTAGCTCAGTTGGCTAGAGCATGCGGTTCATACCCGCAGTGTCCGCGGTTCAAATCCGTGCGCCGCCACCAAAAAATTTACCTCAATTTTATATTGAGGTTTTTTTATTATATTCTCTGTTACATAG
>OHIR01001010.1_pt1 | contig 14524 bp, 10 predicted proteins | sample 1568301 | NCBI WGS metagenome assembly OHIR01 (sample SAMEA3879539, study PRJEB24766) | human gut metagenome | biome: human-associated habitat; feature: feces | place: USA | collected 1985/1987
GGAATGTGTGCAACACCACAGGATATTCTTAAGGTTATGTATGTTGTATCCCAGAATGGTAAACTTGACGGGAAGCAGTTACTCCCTTCCGGATATCTTAAGGAAGCAACTGTTAAACAGAGTGACCCTTATGGAAAATCAGGCACATGGGAAGAGATGCAAGGCTATGGCTACCAGTTCTGGATGACAACTCACAATGGTTATGCATTTTTTGGCATGGGAGGGCAGCTTGCCATATATTACCCTGACAAAGATGTTATTCTTGTCACCACTGCTGATGTACAAGGTCGTCAGGGTGGAGTACAGCTGATATATGATGCATTTTACGAGGAAGTATACAGCCATATTGATGCATGTACTGATAATAGTGATAATAGTGATTATGAAGAATTCCAGAAGTTCGAGAATTCACGCCAGCTTCTTGTGCAGCCGGGCGAATATAGTTCAGACCTTGTAAGCAAAATCAACGGAAAGAGCTATGAATTTGACGATAATCCATGTGGTGTAACAGACATAAAGCTTACATTTAACGGGGATGAAGGAACATTTTTCTATACTAATGCAACAGGAAATCACGAGCTGCATTTCGGACTCGGAAAGAATGTTTTTCAGAACTTCCCTGATTATAATTTCAAATGTGGTGCAAGCGCAGCTTTCAGAGCTGACAATAATCTTCTTATCAAAGTGCAGATTATTGACAGCGCCGTCGGCAATATGTATATCTCATTAAGCTATATTGATGATTATGTTACTGTTATGATGAGAAAGATTGAAGAGAGTTATTTTACTGAATACGATGGTGTGTTCAGTGGAAAGCTTAAAAACTAAAAATTCCCGGCAGACCATTGTGTATTCACACTTCCAGTCTGCCGGGAATCATTAATTATAATCAATTATCAAATTGTTAATTAGAACATAAGTCTTAATACCCATGTAAGGAAATTAACTGCAACGTATGAGATTGCCATTATAAGAGGTATCTTCTTCTCATCCTTGCATAATGCACGGATTGCTATGTATACAAATGCATATCCTGCTACATTAGAAAATACTGTTACGCATGAAGATATTCTGTCAATGAATCCTACTGATGTAAGACCTGTTACCCAGCTGAGTAACTCTGCTGGTATACCAAGTACTGCTGTAATGGCATATACTGCAAGGCCCTGCATATATGTAACATTAGCCTTGTTAAATGCCTTTGCAAGAAGCATAACTACAAGTGCAATTACAGCTGCCGCTACTGCTACCAGAAGAATCTCAAGAAGCATGTTCTTGAATATTGAGCCTGCTGGATATGGCTTGGTATTAGTATATGAGCTGTAGTAAGATGAAAGTAAGCTGTCAAGTTCTTTACTTCCTGTTGTAACCTTTGCCTTACTGTTAGCAATTAACATATCAAACAATCTTGTAAGCATGTTAATAATTGCCTGACCGCCAATAAGTATTGCAATCATAATAACATTAGCTTTAGCAACAAATGCTGATACCGTTTCTACCGGTGATGTAAACAATCCCTTCAATACATTAACATAATCAAGGGCTGCATTAGCTCCTGCCTTCTTAACAGCGTCCATCTGCTGTGAAGCCTGCTGCTGATTAAATCCCTGCTGTGCCTGCTGATATGTCTGCTGACCTGCTCCCTGCTGGAATGTCTGCTGCGCTGCCTGCTGGTTAAATCCCTGCTGTGGCTGTGCTGCTCCGGCTGACTGTTGTGCCTGCTGACATGTACAGACTTCTCCGTCCTGTAACTGTCTTCCGCAATACTTGCAAAAACTCATTTCTTTTCCCTCCTGAAAGTAAAAGTTATAATATTGTATGGTTGTTGTCTCAACCTTTTTTATAATACCATATATATTTATTTTCAACAATGGTCATATATGCACATTTCGATATAGTAAACTGCTAAAATTGAACTTTAGCGCTTTAACATACCACATTTATCAAGTATGAACTCCATTCTCCTTTCATACGAATGAAACTTCACTGCTTTTTCATGTCCATTTCTTGCAATCTGCGCACGCTCATCCTCATGATTAAGATAATATTCTGTCTTTCTTAACAGGTCATCATGGCTTTCGTAATACACATAATCTTTTCCATTCTCGAAAAAATCCATATATTCAAGCTGAAAACTGGTCATAAGAAATCCGCCTGCGCCCACAATATCCCACGCCCGAAGCGGAATTCCCGTACGGATATTGCGCATTACAGGATTAATATTAATCCTGCTGCAATTAAACACCTTAGGCATATCTGTCATATAATTAACTGCACCCTTAAGATTAACTCCTATAAGCTCCTTATCCGGATCATCCGTATAGAGGTCTGTTGGAAAATGCTTTGCAAGCTTGTTAAGTATCTGCACCCTCTCTATATTAGCAAGTTTGAAACCTAAAAATGTTGATGAAAACACAAGTGCAATATCTGAAAATGCTCTTTCATCCTGCTTAAAATCTATAAGCTCACATAACTTTTCAAGTATATCAACTGTAAGCACTTTATCAAATATGCTGTCACCATAGATTTCCATCTGTGCTGCCATTGCCGCATCAAAATACCCTCTTAAATATTCCGGCAACCTATCCTTTATTTCATCATAAGAATTCCTGTGATACATTCCTCCGACAAATGATACTTCACTGTGCCATTTGTTCCGTTCATCAGCAGTAAGCGAACCTGTTATCTTACCAACACGGGAACAGTTTACAGCAAGCGGAAGATACCACACATGTTCTGCCCCAAGATTTTTTAGTTCCTCACAATAAAATCTGTCAAATATAAATATATAGTTACATTTATTAAATAAAGACTGATGATACAATGAAATAAGCGGACTATCTACCGTCCATGCAATATATTTTTTTCCAAGCTCTTCACATAAATCCGATACATGTGGAAAATAATTAAGTGAAAAAACACAGTCGTATGCAGAAAAGACCTGCCTAAGCTCCGCATAATCACGGAGCTTAAAGCCGGTCTCATCATCCTTATCTATTACTGTTTCTGTGTAATCATGTACTTCATGTCCGAAATATTCAATCGCAAACTTTACATCATCCTGATTGAACACCTTCCATCTGTATAAAAGTATTTTCATTGTGCACATGCCTTTTCAAGTACTTCAAAATAGTTCTCAAATGTCTTACAACAGCACTCATAATTATCAATTATTATGCCATCAACACGCAGTCCGATTAATGCAAATGACATCGCCATTCTATGGTCATTATATGTGTCAACAACACCTGGCTTAACATTGGCTGGAGATATCTCTATACGGTCTCTTCCCTCTTTGACATCAACGCCAAGATTGTTAAGCTCGTTGACCATAGCCTCAATTCTGTCTGATTCCTGTAATCTTATATGCTCGATATTCTTGATAACTGTAGTAGTCTTTGCAAATGGAGCAATAGCTGCAAGTGTCATTGACTGGTCTGAAAAATCATTCATATCAACATCAACACCGCAATATTCTCCATCCTTAGGTCCGCTGACACATATACCCTCGCGTTCCTCTGTCACAGCACAGCCCATCTGCTTAAGCACATCTATGAACTTAAGGTCACCCTGCATTGAGTTAGAATGTACTCCCTTAACGATAGCTGTTCCGCCTGTAAGTGCTGCTGCTGCATAGAAGTAGCATGCTGCTGAAACATCCGGTTCAATATAATATGTCTGTGGATAATATCCAGAACCAGCCGGAACTATATATTCTGCGCCTTCATGGTCTACCACACAGCCAAACTGCTCCATCATCTTAGCTGTTATACGCACATATGAACCTTCTGTTTTATTACTTGTAATATGAACATGTATTCCTTCTTCAAGCATAGGAGATGTCATCATAAGTGCGCTTAAGAACTGTGTACTTTCACTTATACTTATTGATACATGATTCTGTGGTTTCTTTCCACCATATGTTGCACCCTTTACATTAACTGGAAGATGTCCGTCTTTCTCAAGGAACTCTATCTCTGCTCCCATGCTCTGTAATGCTTCAAAAAGCGGAAGCATTGGTCTTTTCTTCATCTGTTCAGAAGCTTCAATTGTGTACTCACCATCTGATAATGCAAGCATGGCTGTAAGGAATCTTGCTGCTGTTCCGGCACTTCCCACATTGATTGTTGCTCTCTTCTTAGGAATGTCTCTTCCATGTCCATAAATGATAACATATCGTTCAACTTCGTTTACTTCGATAATATATCCAAGTGCGATAAGACTTAAAAGAAAATGTCTCGAATCGTCACTGAACAAAACTCCTTTAAGGGTACATTCACCCTGTGATAAAGCTGCCATAAGCAGCGCTCTGTTAGTAATACTCTTTGAACCAGGCACTTCAACTGTACAGTGAATCGGGTGGTCCAGCTTCTTAACCTTGTACTGTGACATAATTTTACTACTCCATTAAACGTAATTATCTCTCGTCCATATCAACATATGGTCTGTGATGTCCAACATATTTGTATGCAGGACGGATAATCTTTCCTGCATTAACAAGTTCCTCAAGTCTGTGTGCACACCAGCCTGAAATTCTAGAAGTTGCAAACATTGGTGTAAACATTTCTTCTGGAATACCAAGCATTGTGTATACAAATCCACTATAGAAATCGACATTGGCACAGACTGGCTTAAACATCTTTCTCTTGTTCATGATAAGCTGTCCTGCCTCGCTTTCAACAAGTTCATATAATGCAAATTCTTTCTGCATTCCCTTCTCTTCTGAAAGCTGTTTTGCAAATTTCTTAAGAATAACTGCTCTAGGATCTGAGTTAGTATATACCGCATGACCCATACCATAGATAAGTCCTGCATGGTCAAATGCTTCTTTGTCAAGGATCTTGTTAAGATATGTACATATCTCATCTTTATTGTCCCAATTGCTGCAATGTGCCTTAATATCTGTAAACATTTCCTGAACCTTTAAGTTAGCACCACCATGCTTAGGTCCTTTAAGGGATGCGATTGATGAAGCAATTGCTGAATATGTATCTGTTCCTGATGAAGTAACAACATGAGTTGTAAATGTTGAGTTATTACCACCACCATGCTCTGCATGAAGAACAAGACAGATATCAAGTACCTTTGCTTCAAGTTCTGTAAAGTCTCCGTCATCTCTTAACATATAGAGGATATTCTCGGCTGTTGAATAACCTTTCTTAGGATTCTTTATCATAAGTGTTCCATCAAGCTTAAAATGTCTGTATGACTGATAAGCATATACTGAAAGAAGAGGCATCTTAGCTATAAGCTGAAGACTCTGTCTTAATACATTAGGAATTGAAATATCATCCGGCTTCTCATCATATGAATAAAGACTTAAGATACTCTTCATAAGCGAATTCATAAGATTAGTACTTGTAGCTTTCATAATAACATCTCTGATGAATGCTCCTGAAAGTTCCTGAAGATCTGTTAAGATTCTTATGAATCTGTCTAACTGATCCTTGTCTGGAAGTACTCCGAATAACAGAAGATATGTTGCTTCCTCAAATCTGAATCTGTCAAGGCTGCTTCTCTTGATAAGCTCCTCAACATTATATCCCTGAAAATATAATTCTCCGTCTACAGGTATCTTTCTTCCGTGAACACTCTGGTTACCTAATACATCTGATATCTCTGTGAGACCTGTAAGTACGCCGTTACCATTGCTGTCACGAAGACCTCTCTTTACATCATACTCTGTATACAGATTCTGATCGATTATACCTGAGGCTGTACACTCTTTTACAAGTTCCTCAAAATCGCTCTTATCTACTGTTGAAAGTTCCATCATTTCCTGATTGTTCATGGCTTTCCTCCTCCTGATTATTTCCCGCATAGCTAAACGCAGATGAAGATATTATATCTGCTACTAATAGTGTTTGTCAATTTACTGCTTGCTGTTTCCTGTCTCATCTCTCATTCCAATTACAGCATCAGCAAGCTGTCTCAGATCATCTGCACTTCCATGGGTAAACCCTTTCTTGCTTACAACCAGGCAATTATCATCCCCAACAAACAGATATATATTATCAGAATCCTGATTCCATTTCACAATATCATTCCAGCTGAATGTGTCACTGTCGTTTTCTTCGTCTGTAATAATAATATTCTCTGCATCTATCTCATATGAGAATTTAATTCCTACCATCTTTCCGTATATATTATGGAATTTCTTCTTATTGCTCTTATCCATTCCAATCATTCCTATATACAGAAATACTACCACCACCAATCCAAACAACACTATCATAAATGTATCAGCCTGCTCATTTCCTGTCATCTTAAGAACAAGCTCTCTTATCATCATCATTCCGAATATAAGTCCAAACATATTGTAAATCAGCTTAAAGGTCTTATATCTGCTGTTATCAAAATTACTGGCACGCATGGCACCTTCCATACATTCCTTTGTGAATGCTGTTTCATTCTTTATTGTCATCAATTCCTCCCTGTATAACACTACATTATGAACGCCTCTTTAGCAGGCTTTATCTAAAGAATAATTTTAAGCCCGGCTGGGGAGGTGTGTCAATGTTATATTGCAGGGGTGCGGTGGGCGGCGGTGTGTCATTGATGACGAGTTTGCTATATGGCATAAACTGCACGAATCTGATATAATATTTACATACATTTCCTATAAGATTGTTTTTATTTCAATGTTTATAGGCATAATTTTATTGTCTGGGATTAAATATCATGAATATTTTTCTCGTGATACCTATAGATAGTCGCATTTTATGTCAACTTATAGGACATTTCTGAACATTTTTATATTACATTAACTGAAAATGACACATGATGGCGATAAATCACCTATAAGAGTTATATTTTTGAATTGTTTATAGGCATCTTTATGAATATTGAAGATTTCCAAAGAAAATATCGCCAGTATTTGCCTATAAATCATGAGAATTTTTTATTCTTATAGGTTAAGCCAATATCTTGGAATTAAACTTTGAAAATCAGAAACATGAATTGAAAAAAGAAAGGAGTCTTCTTATGAAACTTGCATGTATTACCGGAGCATCTTCCGGCATCGGAAAAGAATTTGCATATCTGCTTTCAGACCTTGAATATGACCTGATTCTTGTTGGAAGAAACTCAGCGGCGCTTCATGAAATTGCTGATAATGTTGCTGTCAGATGCAAATGTATTACATGTGATTTATCTGATGAAAAATCATGTGTAAAGCTTGGCAAAAAACTCCGCAAATATCCACTTGATATTATGATTAATAATGCCGGATTCGGCGAACTTGGCACATTTGCTGAAACAAAATTAAAGAATGATATCAACATGATTAATGTTAATATTAAAGCTGTGCATATACTTACAAAGGCCGTACTTCCGGGCTTTATACAGCGTGACAGAGGCTACATCATGAATGTGGCGTCAAGTGCCGGGCTGCTTCCTGGTGGACCATATATGTCTACCTATTATGCAACCAAGGCTTATGTGACAAGCCTCACTACTGCAATACACGGGGAACTGCGCGACTTAAAGAGTAACGTTCACATAAGCATGCTCTGTCCAGGTCCTGTTGATACCAACTTCAACAATGTTGCCAATGTAAAGTTCGCATTATCAGGAATTCCTGCTGATTACTGCGCCTATTATGCACTTTGTAAAATGTTTACAGGCAAACTTACCATTGTTCCGACATTTACAATGAAAGCCGGAGTTTTTGGCAGCAGATTCCTGCCAAGACAGGTGCTTGCCTTTATGACAGGTCACCAGCAGAAAAAGAAGACAGACAATATCTGATATGATACTGCCTGTCACTGATTTAGAATTTTTTTGAAAATATAATATTCTTTCTTTCAACAAGCATTGCCTTGTTGAAGAACACATCAACTGCAGCCTTGTAATCAGCCATTCTCTGGGATTTCTTGATTGCCTTGATTTCTTTTTTGCAATCATCAAACACATATTCCATATAACACCACATTTCTTTCATCCTGTGTATGGCATGTGTATCTCCCGGCATTATGGCTGTGCGGGCTGCGTATACAAGGTCGTGAAGCTCTTTCATCAGCTTCTTATCTGCATTAAGGTCTCGCACCATCGCCTCAGGATTATCATCTGTTAATACATTAATCAGTCCGGGGTCCGCGATAAGCCCTCTTCCAAGCATAAATGTATCAACCTTCGGAAATATCTCCTTCATCTCAAGGAAATTCTTCCTTGTAAATATATCTCCGTTAAGCACTAATTTATTCCTGCTGTTATCCACTGCGTACCGGAAAGCGTCAAGATGCAGCTCATTTCTGTAGTAATCTGTACGCACTCTCGGATGAACAATAAGTTCCTCAAGAGGATAAGAATTATACACCTCCATTATCTGTGGAAAACTGTCATCATCTTCAACACCGATTCGTGTCTTGACCGAAACCTTAATATTCTCTCTTATAAATGCATCCTCAAACACCTCATCAAGAAAACGGTCGAGCTTTTCTGTGTCGCGAAGCATTCCTGAGCCTTTATCCTTTGAAACAACTGTGCCTGACGGACAGCCGGCATTAAGATTAACCGTATAGGTATCCTTATTATGCCCGCGGTCTATGTCTCTTATTTCTCTTGCAAGAAAATTCTCTGACTTATTAGGTGAGATAAACGGTGTAAAATATTTTGTAATTCTGCCTTTTCCAAATGTTTTCTCATAGGCATTTCTGTATGTAAAATCTGTAAGTCCCTCCATCGGGGCCATATATATAGTATTGCTCATATACTGTATCTTTCTGTTATTCTAATGTAAATGTGCCGTTGCTGTTAGTTACAATGGCTGTCTCGAAAAATTCTTTTACTGCCTTTATCATGTATTCTGTGTCCATAATTCCTGCTGTCTCGTAAGGTGAGTGCATTGCAAGCTGCGCAAGCCCGATATCTACTGTGTTCATTGACACATGGCAGTTAGCTATATTTCCAAGTGTTGAACCACCCGGAATATCTGAACGGTTAGCAAATTCCTGCGTCGGAACTCCCGCTCTTGTACATATTTCTTTAAATATTGCCGCAGAAACCGCATCTGTTGTGTATTTCTGGTTGGCATTGTATTTGATGACTATACCTTTGTTCATATGAGGTCTGTTAGTCGGATCAGCTTTCTCCTGATAATTAGGATGAACCGCATGCGCATTGTCCGCTGAAAGCATGAAAGAACCTGCACACGCCCTTATATAATCCTCATTATCCTTGCCGGCACACGCAGCTATACGCATAAGCACATCTGATAAAAATGTTGAATCTGCTCCCTGCTTGGTGCTGCTGCCAACCTCTTCATTGTCAAATACCGCACATACCGCAACGCTTTCCTGGCTGCTCTCATCACTGTCTATAAGCGCATTCATGCATGAATATGCACACATCACATCATCAAGTCTTGGTGCTGATATAAATTCATTATCCGCACCCCATATAGTTCCTGCCTGTCTGTTGTACAGAAACAGATCACTGCTTATCACTGACTCTTTATCTGTCTGTGCAGCGTCTGCTATTATGCTGTCAAAAAGCCCTTTGGATTCTGTCTCTCCTATAAGCGGTATCATATCCTTCTGTGCATTATAATTAAGCCCTGTGTTGGCTTCCCTATTCATGTGAATTGCAAGATTAGGAATTATGCATAAATCCCTGTCTACATTTACAAGGACTGGCTTTAATACTGCACCTTCCCTTACTATTGCCCTTCCTGCAACTGAAAGAGGCCGGTCAAACCACGGTGCCATAAGCATGCCGCCGTATTTTTCCACATTTAACGAAACGTAATTCTTGTCCGGTGTCAGCTCAGGATTCTCTTTTACCTTAAATGACGGTGAATCACTGTGTGCGGCTGCAATCTGATAATTGATAAAGCCCTCTGCCGCCGGCATTCTGAAAGCTATTATGGAAGAATCATTTCTTGTTACATAGTATTTGCCACCCGGTATAAGATGCCATCTGTCCCTCTCATTAAGGCGCACAAATCCGGCGTCGTCCAGCAAATCCATAAAATTCGCCGTTACATGAAATGCACTCGGACTCTTCTCTATGAATGACATCATATCTTTTGATACATTTATAAATGTGTTCTCTTCCATAACTGCTCCCTTCTATCTGCGTCTTCTTTTTCTATTATATCTTCTTTTTTTCTTATTGTTCTGTACCATAATGACTACTGTTATGATTATTATCGCAACTATCACTACTACAATTATTGTAAATATTGCAGTACTTTCACTAAGTCCTTTTTTACTCTGTGAATCTGATGCTTTATTACCTGCTGTCTGTTCATTATCGTCTGTTACCACATTTGCAGCATATTCCCTGTAAACGGTCTGGTTACACAGACTGCATGTTCCTGCTTCTATTCCATCTTTCTTGTCTGTTCCCGTAGCTTCTTTTACAACACTGTAATTGTCAACCTTATGCTCGTGTATTGTGTATTTATCTGAATATGTATAACCACATGTGCTGCATGTATGTGTTGTGTAGCCGAAATCCGCTGCTGTTGCTTCTGTCACTGTGTCAGTGTATGAAGGATTGCTGCACATTTCAGGAAGGAGTGTAACTGAATAATCATATGTCTCATTTCTCTTGAAATCTGATGTGAAGCCTGAATATGCATATGTCCAGTTCATGACCTCACCCATATTTGCCTGACAGTATGCACGGCGGTCTGTATTGTCCTCGAAAAATGTTATCATTCCCTTAACTTTGTTGTTAAGCACTTCACCCTGATATGTCTTTGACAGTTCCAATGGATATACCATATACATGCCGACAAGTCCGCCATCATGCACATATCCGTGGTCTGAATCATATCCATCTATTGTTATAGAACAATTTCTTATATTAAGGAAGCCGGCTGCGTAAGCACCACCCATGAACTGCTCATCTCTTACGGCTGCATCTGTATCAACGCAGACAAGTGTTACATCTGTAGTGATGTTATCAAGATTGCCGCTTCCAAATCCGGCAATTCCGCCTGTTCCCCACATCTTAGCTGAATCTGTTAGTGACACATATGTATCCTTAATTATACAGTCTGATATATCGCTGTTATCAGCAAGACCTGCCACTGGTGCTGCAAAACACGGTTCTGTTGAAGTTACTTCAACTCTTGCACCGTATATGTTAAGACCTGTTACTTTCGAATCCTTAAGAACACCAAAAAAGCCGGCTCCATATGTTTCATACTCTTTTCTGTTACCGTCATAGGTCTTCATTGTCTTCTTGCTCACAGTCTTTACTGACAGGTTAAGTATGCTGTGTCCGTTGCCGTCAAATGTGCCAGAAAAATCCCATGGTGTCCACTCAATTCCAGTCATATCAACATCTGTCATCAGCTTATAATTACCTGTAGCTGTCTTTGCTGCCTCCACAAGTTCTGATGCTGTGCGGATTTCTGTGTATTCTGATGCTGCCTGATTTGCTGTAATTCCTGTTAAAGTATTTCCTGTCACAGTACTTCCTGTTGTCTGTGTATCTGCATTTGCCATATTAACCGGAAGTGCTGTTGCCGCAAGTATTACTGCTGCTATCGCTGCAGCCTTTTTAATGTATGATTTGTTAAACATATTACTGCCTTTCTTTCCCTATACAATTCATTGGCTTTCCCAGCCGGGTTTGATTATAGCTCAAAGAAATGATGCGGTCTAGGGGGTATTGTGTTTTAGTTTGGGTGATTATGAGAGTGGGAAGGGAGAACGGACGCTGGGTTAATTGGCATATTTCCTTCCGCAGACCCGCTCCCGCTCGATGAAAAACGTAGCGGTACTAAACTCGCCCGGGGCAGCCGTCAAAGGCGGCTCCCACGCCTCGTTAAGTGCCGACGTTTTCCAACGGTCTGCTTCAGGAAATATACACAATTAACCCCGCTGACTCTATCCACACCTCTTACAATCCCAAAACTAACACCTGATGGTATCGCTTCGCTTACCTGTGTCTGCGAAAATTTTGAGGTGAGCCTTCATTCAACCCACCCCGCCAGAAGTCCCCCGATGAGCTTACGACATCGGGAGGGGCGGCAACGTAAGCGGCGGGCGGGTGGATAGTGTTAGTTTCAGACCGTTGGAAAACGCCTGCACTTAATGAGCTGGAAGCCGCATTTTATGCGGCTAACCAGCGAATTTAGTACAGCTGCGTTTTCCACCGAGCGAGAGCGTGTCTGAAAATGACACTATCCCCCGCCCACAGCGTTCGTCTGCCACAACCTCCCGTATGTCACAACTCAATCCCCACCAGATCCTCCTTCTCGAGCATCGCCAGTATATTCTTATCAACATCCTTAAGCCCCACTATCCTGCTAGCCTGATTAGATATCGCTTTCTCAAGATAGTTTCTTACATCTCTTGCATTGGCATAACCTTCCGGTTTGTTGGCGACACGCTCTGTGAAAAATCTTCTGGCTTCTTCGAGTGCATCTCTTGATAACATGTATTCCTGCTTCTTGCAGCTATTTATAAGTATCTCTACTTCTTCCTCGGCTGTGTAATCCTCAAAATTGATGAATTTATTGAATCTTGAACGCAGTCCCGGATTGGAATCTAAGAATTCCTCCATAAGTTCTGTATAGCCTGCTACTATCACAACTAAATCATCTCTGTGGTCTTCCATTCCTTTTAATAATGTATCTACAGCTTCCTGCCCGAAGTCTCCCTGCCCTTTGCCATTAGTAAGTGTGTATGCTTCATCTATAAAAAGAACTCCACCAAGTGCAGACTCTATTACTTCCGCTGTCTTGGATGCAGTCTGTCCTATATATCCGCATACCAGCCCTGACCTGTCTACTTCTACAAGATGACCTTTGGATATTGCCCCTATTGCCTTATATATTCTGGCAAGCAGTCTTGCAACTGTCGTCTTTCCTGTTCCAGGATTTCCCATGAATACAAGGTGTTTGTTGACGCTTGTCTGCTTCATTCCCATCTGCTCACGCATTTTCTGGACTTTAAGAAGATTAATAAGTGCATTGACATCTTCTTTTACTGCAGTAAGTCCTGTCAGTGAATTAAGTTCTGCAATTAGTTCATCTGCGTCCGGCTCTTCGTCATCCGCTGTCTCTGCCTGTATTGCCGCACTCTTGTAATCAGGACGCAGAAGACCATATGATTTAAGATTCTCATCTAACATTACACAGTATGATGATAAAACATTTATCTCAACCTCGGTACTTCCAGTATTCGCAGCCAGATATTCCTGCCCAAGCTTGCGGTAGGTTTCTGCCAGCGTACGTGCCTCTTTATTGTCGTATCTATCGTTCTTAATCTTGTGACCGGCATTGGCTAATATGAAATACTTAAATGTCTCCGGCACTCTTGTGATATATCCTGCACCAAGCATGTTGCGGTTCTTGATATCAGACGCCATTGACGCACTCACATCGAATCCCAGTTTTTTCTTTATAAATGCTTTCTCTTCCTCACCATATCTTCCATCTGTCATTGATATGTATATAAGAAAATGCAACAGTTCTTTCTTAAGATTGTCGCGAAGCTTCACATTTCCAGCCAGTTTTACAACACCATTCTGTTCGATGTAATCGCACATTTCATAACATAAATTAATCGAATCCATCATATCTCCTCTCATATGAACTTTGTACACGCATATAACACAATCAGAAATATCACATTATACACTGTAAATGTAACAAAATATTTTCCTTTTCCATCTGGCACTTCATTGACATACTGCTTATATGATATAAGGCTAGCCATTGAAGCTATCAGTGTGCCAAGACCGCCAATATTAACTCCAAGTGCAAGGTTCTTTATATTATGCGTAAATCCTGACAGCAGAAGTGCCGCCGGAACATTGCTTATACACTGGCTTGTAATGATTCCAACGCCTATTTCCCTGCCATCAGCAATACCTGATAAGAATAATGCAACCGGCTCTATCCTTCCCATATTGCCTGTAAATATGAAGAAGCCGACAAATGTTAACAACAACGCGTAGTCTGCTTTCAAAAGCACATTTCTTTCTATTATAAATGTAGTAACAAGCACCAGTACTGTAAGTACATACCACGGAAGTACTCTTGCAACAACAAGTAATGCGATGATAAAAAGAATTGTATATAACAACACATTTACAGGTACAGCTTTCTGACCTGAATTATCGTCTGTATCCTTCATGCTCACATCAGCATTTTTATTCTTTAAAAGCATTATTGAAATAATAAGAAGCGTTGCCGAAACAATTGTATATGGCAGAAGCCACATTATGAACTGACCTGCTCCCACCCCCGCAAGTCCGTATAGATACAGATTCTGCGGATTGCCAATCGGTGTAAGCATGCTTCCAAGATTCGCGGCTATTGTCTGCAACACAACAACCGGTATCATAAGCTCCCGCCTGCCACACTGCTTAAGAATCATTATCGCAAACGGAACAAATGTTATCAGTGAAACATCATTGGTAATCAGCATGCTGCTAAAGAAACACAGTGCAACAAGTACGCTCACAAGCTGCCACATTTTCCGTGTTCTCACAAGAAGTACATGTCCGATTTTTTCAAAGATGCCGTTATTCATGTAACCTTTTGTTATTATCATCAGAC
>OHIR01001013.1_pt1 | contig 14454 bp, 11 predicted proteins | sample 1568301 | NCBI WGS metagenome assembly OHIR01 (sample SAMEA3879539, study PRJEB24766) | human gut metagenome | biome: human-associated habitat; feature: feces | place: USA | collected 1985/1987
AACATCGCTTCCTTGATGTGATACCTATAGGTAGTCGTATTATCGGCGGATTTATAGGTGTTTTTTTGTTGGAAATTATTGGAATGAGTGAAAAAGTACCTATATATGCTTATGAAAAATGATATATATAGGAACGGCAATTCCACATGAATAAATCTATACGAAAATAAAAATCACATAAAAGAATCCGCATGAAAATAAAAGAGGCATAAACCAAGAGGTTATAAGCAAAATTAAGCTTATTTCACAATGATAAGCAGGAATCTCTATATAGAAATCATGTTGACGCCACAAGAATATGCATATATAATTACCTATGATAATTAACAAAGATAATCAATTCTATAATTATATAGCTTAAGGAGACGAATGTATTATGAAACCAGACAAGATTAAGAGAATGCTGGATGCCTGTTACCTGGCTAAAAGGATTAGGGAACTGCTGCCGGAGCTGCCAGATGGGGTTGCACCTGCTTATATCCAGTATATTGATGTGATTCATCATCTGTTAGAGAGAAATGACTGTGTCAAGGTTTCGGACATCAGTGACTGGCTTAATCTGCCAAGACCAGGTGTTACCCGTACTGTCAAGGAAATGGAAGCTAAGGGATATCTTAAGAAGACTACTTCACAGGAAGATGCAAGGATAACTTATATTACGGTTACAGATAAGGGTGAAGAGTTGTCTAAGAAATATGATGCTGACTATTACAGCCGACTTAGCAAATATCTTACGGATATTAGTGATGAAGAGGCTGATTCTATGATTGAGACTATTAACAAATTCTACAAGGTGATGAGCGAAAGGAGAGTTGACATTGAATAATTCAGAATCAGATTTTACACAGGGAAGTATATTAGGAAAACTGATTCCTTTTATGATGCCAATACTTGGGGCGTTAATATTACAGGCGGCGTATGGTGCAGTTGACTTGCTTGTTGTTGGAAGATTCGGAACTACTGAAGGCCTTTCAGCCGTATCGACAGGAAGCCAGGTACTTAATTTAGTTACATTTGTTATAACACAGTTTGCAATGGGTGTTACAGTGCTTATTGCAAGATATATTGGTGAGAAGAAGCCGGAACAGATAGGAGCTTTGATTGGCGGAGCTATTGTTGTGTTTACAATGATTTCAGTGGTGCTTTTCATTGTTATGATTGTCTTTTCAAGACAGATTGCAGTTATAATGCAGGCACCTAAAGAAGCAGTAGGTCTTACATCTGTATATGTAAAAATATGTGGTTCAGGAATATTCTTTATAGTTGCATATAATCTTCTTTCAGCAATATTCAGGGGACTTGGAGACAGCAAATCACCTCTTATATTCGTTGCAGTTGCATGTGTTATTAATATTGTAGGTGACATTGTTCTTGTTGCAGGGTTTAACATGAATGCTGCCGGAGCTGCTATTGCGACAGTCGCAGCACAGGCGGTAAGTGTTGTATTTGCACTTGTATTACTTTTTAAGAGAAAACTTCCGTTTAAGATAACTAAGAAAGATTTCTCAATTAACAGACATTGCAGGAGAGCATTAAAGGTCGGACTTCCACTTGCATTACAGGAATTTCTTACACAGATTTCATTCCTTGCTTTATGCGCATTCGTTAACAGACTGGGATTACAGGCATCGTCAGGATATGGTGTTGCATGTAAAATAGTTAATTTTGCAATGCTCATACCAAGCTCACTTATGCAGTCAATGGCGTCATTTGTTTCACAGAATGTCGGTGCAGGCAATGAAAAGAGAGCAAAGAGGACGATGTTTGCCGGTATTGGTGTTGGACTTGTGATAGGCTGTATAGTATTCCTGTTTGTGATGTTTAAGGGTGACCTTCTTACAGCAATATTTACAACTGACGAGGCTGTTATACAGAATGGATATGATTACCTTAAGGGATTTGCATTAGAGACGATTGTTACTGCGATATTATTCAGTATGATTGGATATTTTAATGGTCATGACAAGACGGTATGGGTAATGATTCAGGGCCTTACACAGACACTGCTTGTCCGTCTGCCATTTGCATATTATATGAGTATACAGCCTGATGCGAGCCTTACTAAGATTGGTCTGGCTGCTCCTGTAGCAACTATTTTTGGAATTGTATTAAATGTGGTATTCTATATCTTGTGTGACAGAAAAGATAAGGCAAAGCATGATGGTTAATGATAAAATATATCAATAAATGAGTTTTGTGATGTGAAATATTGACATGAAAATATAAAGATAATATACTAATAACGATGTTATATAACACTGTTATAGATAGGAGGAGTAAGTGTCTAAGGCGGTTGAAGGTGTTACTGAAAAGATAGAAGAATATGCCCGAAAAGAATTTAAGAGCAAAGGTTATGTTGATGCTTCGTTAAGAACGATTGCGATGGAAGCTGGAACTACAACTGGTTCAATATATTCACGATATGGCGGAAAAGAAGGCCTTTTTTCAGCATTGGTTGAGCCGGCAGCAAGGGAATTTACGGAAATCTTTGAAGATGTCCAGAAGAAATTTCATGCGATGGAGAGTGAGATGCAGACAGAAAGCCTTGATGAATATTCAAGAAATGGGATGATACAGCTTGTTGAGTATATGTATAACCATTTTGAGGAGTTTAATCTTCTGGTGAATTGTTCTCACGGTACGAAGTTTCAGAATTTTGTTGAACATCTAGTTGATATTGAGACAGATTATACATACAAATATATGGAAGCGGTCGGACTTAAGTTCAAGGAGGGCAGACCTTTGACAAAGGATTTCATGCATATTATGAATACCGCACTTTTTGAGAGTTTTTTCGAGGTGGTAAGACATAATATGTCTAAGGAAGAGGCAATGGAGTATATTGATCTGCTTGAAAAGTATCACAGTGCAGGCTGGAGCGTAATATACGATGAATGTAAATAATAATATATGGCTGTCAGTAATGGCAGCCTTTATTTAAAGGCACAGGTTAGCAATATCTTACTCTGAATAGTGTTATATAACGAAGCAGTAAAGCAAGGAGGATAATTATGGCAAAGAAAGAGGAAAAGCCAGATACAATTAAGCAGTTGTTTGAATATGCCGGTAATTACAGGTATCTGACAATTGCGTCATGGGTACTTGCTACGATAAGTGCTTTCGTTGCACTTGTACCATTTTATTTTATATGGAGATTAATTAAAGAGGTGCTTCGTGTTGCACCTGATTATGGCAATGCGCAGAACCTGTCTGTATATGGCTGGAGTGCCGTTGCATTTGCAATAGGAGCAATGCTTATTTACATAGGTGCATTGATGTGTTCGCATCTGTCAGCATTCAGGATTCAGGCCAATATGCGCTCTAAGCTTATGAGACATATACTTACACTTCCGCTTGGATTCATGGACGAAGAGGGAAGCGGTAAGGTAAGAAAGATTGTCAATGAATCAAGCGCTGCGACAGAAACCTATATTGCACACCAGCTTCCTGACAAATGTGTTGCAACAGCCACACCAGTCGGGCTTGTGCTTCTTCTTTTAGTGTTTGACTGGCGACTTGGACTTCTGTGCCTTATTCCGGTTGTAATCGCATTTGTAGTAATGAGCTGCATGATGGGCGACAACATGAAAAAGAAAATGGCAGAGTACCAGAATGCATTGGAGGAAATGTCGAGCGAGGCGGTTGAGTATGTGAGAGGAATTCCTGTTGTCAAGACATTTGGACAGTCAGTATTTTCGTTCAAGAGATTCAGGGATTCTATCAAGAAATATGAGAAGTGGACTGTATCTTACACAAAGGATTTAAGAATCCCGATGATGGGTTATACTGCAGCCATTAATGCAGTATTTGCAATACTTATTGCGGGAACATTCCTTTTCGGCGGAGTTAAGAGCGGCACGGTAAACAACACATTTTTACTGAATCTGATGTTTTATATAATTATTACGCCTATTATTACAGTCACACTTACAAAGATGATGTATGCAGGCGAGAATACAATGGTTGTTGAGGACGCACTTTCGCGAATTAACAGTATTATAGAAAGAAAGCCGTTAGAGCAGACCGCTGATAAGAAGCACCCTGCAGATACATCTATCACATTTGAAAATGTTTCATTCAGATATCCGGGTGCGGTAAATGATGCACTGCATGATGTCAGTCTTAAGATAAATGCGGGTGAGCAGGTCGCATTTATCGGACCTTCCGGTGGTGGAAAGACAACGCTTGCAAGGCTTATCGCAAGATTTGCAGATGTCACAGAGGGCAATATATTAATCGGCGGTGTAAATGTTAAGAACATTGATGAGAAAGAGCTTATGGATACAGTATCTTTCGTATTTCAGGACAGCCACCTGCTTAAGATGTCTATACTGGATAATGTCCGTATGGGTAATAAAAATGCTACAAGACAGGAGGTTATGGAAGCGTTAAAGAATGCACAGTGCGATGATATTATCGAGAAGCTTCCGGACGGAATAGACACTGTAATCGGTTCTAAAGGAACTTACCTGTCAGGCGGCGAAGCCCAGAGAATTGCTATTGCAAGGGCAATGTTAAAGAATTCTCCTATGCTTATACTTGATGAAGCAACTGCATTTGCTGACCCTGATAACGAGGCAAAGGTTCAGGCAGCATTTGAAAGGCTTTCACAGGGAAAGACAGTTATTATGATTGCCCACAGATTGTCGTCAGTTACTGGAGTTGATCGTGTATATGTATTAAAGAATGGTCAGATTAACCAGAGTGGAAAGCATAATGAACTGGCAGAGTCAGGCGGATTGTATGCACATATGTGGGAGGAATATAATAAATCAGTAAACTGGAAAGTGGGTGTGTAATATGAAAGAAAAGCTTATGCATAAATATGCCCTTTCAAGTCAGGGCGCTAAGGATATGATTAAGGCATTCATATCAGTTACAATATCTGATTTGATACTGATGATACCTGTGTCTTTATTGTATTTTCTTGTTAAAGATTATATGGAAGGGAATCTGGCAGGAAGAGGCGGATTCTATATTGCCGGAGTTATTATTACACTTGTATTGATTGCGATATCAACATATATCCAGTATAATGCAACATTTTTATCAACATATGTAGAGAGTGGTGTAAGACGAATTACACTGGCTGAGAAGTTAAGAAAGATTCCGCTTTCATTCTTTGGAAAGAAGGATTTGTCTGACCTTACAAGTACTATAATGGCTGATTGCGCACAGATGGAGACTGCATCATCACATTTTATACCGGAGCTTGTCGGAGCGTGCATATCTACAGCATTTGTAGCAATAGGACTATTCTTCTTTGACTGGAGAATGGCAATAGCAGCACTGTGGGTACTACCGATATCATTCATTATAGTCAGCTGCTCTGGAAAAGTTCAGAGAAAGCTTAACGAAAAGCAGGTGGCACTGAAAATGACGTGTGCAGATGGTATTCAGGAGTGCCTTGAAAGTGTCAGAGATATTCGGGCATATAATACTCAGGAAGAGTATATGAAGGGACTTGATGAGAAGATTAAGGCAGTTGAGAAGCATGCTGTAGCTACAGAACTTGGAACTGCTGTGTTTGTTGGAAGTGCACAGATGATTCTCAAGCTTGGTATTGCAACAGTTGCTTTGGTAGGCGGAGCATTATTAGCCAGTGGAAAGCTGGATGTCATCACATTTTTTATGTTCCTAATGGTTGTATCAAGAATATATGATCCAATGCAGGTATCTTTACAGAATCTTGCGGCAATTATCGCATCAGATGTACAGAGTGCAAGATTAGACGAGATACTTTCACATGATGTGCAGGAAGGTTCGGAGAAGCTTGATAACAAGGGGTATGACATAGAGTTTTCTAATGTAGGATTCTCATATGATACAGGTGATGTTGTATTAAATGATGTATCTTTTACTGCAAAGCAGGGGGAGGTAACAGCTCTTATCGGTCCGTCAGGCGGAGGAAAGACAACAGTTTCACGACTTGCAGCCCGTTTCTGGGACGCTGATAAGGGAAAGATAACAGTTGGTGGAATGGACATATCAATGATTGACCCAGAGACACTAATGTCGCTTTACTCTATAGTATTTCAGGATGTTACACTGTTTAATAATACAGTTATCGAGAACATCAGGATAGGAAAAATGGATGCAACGGACGAAGAAGTTATCGCAGCAGCAAAACTTGCACATTGTGATGAATTTGCTGAAAAATTATCAAACGGCTGGAACACAATGATTGGAGAGAATGGCTGTGAGCTTTCAGGTGGTGAAAGACAGAGAATATCCATAGCAAGAGCGTTCTTAAAAGATGCACCAGTAATACTTCTTGACGAGGCAACAGCTTCCTTAGATGTTGATAATGAAACAATGATACAGGAATCATTATCACAGCTTATAAAGAATAAGACAGTAATGATAATAGCTCATAGAATGAGAACAGTAGCAGACGCCGACAAAATAGTAGTATTAAAAAATGGTAAAGTAGCAGAAAGCGGTAAACCATCAGAACTTATGGCAAAATCCGGAATATACGCAGGTATGGTAAACACACAGCTTACAGCTGCTAACTGGAGTCTGTAACTATACATTTATCAGATAACTTACACTTGATATATGCATGTTGACAGATTGTCACGAAATATAATGTATGTTATAATAACTGACATTAATATAAAGGAAGATTTCTGCAAAAGAAACAAGGTCAGATTATGTTAACATACTCGTTTGAAAACATTGGAAAAGAATCAATATATGAATATTTATACAAATGTATCAAAAAAGATATAATAGAAGGCAGACTTGTTAAGGGTGAGCATCTTCCTTCAAAGAGAACGCTTGCTGTCAATCTTGGAATAAGCACCATAACAGTAGAGAATTCATATGGACAGCTTATGAGTGAAGGATATATATATTCTGTTCCTAAGAAGGGCTATTATGTATCAGATATTTCAGGTGTTGCAAGGATAAAGCCAGTAAAATATGAAGTTCCAGAAATAACCGCAAAGAAGACTGGATATAAATCGGATTTATCATCAAACAGGACAGATCCTGGAAGCTTTCCATTTGCAACATGGGCTAAGCTTATGAGACGTGTTATAACAGACAGGCAGGATGATCTTATGAAGATATCTCCGGGAGAAGGAACATGGGAGTTAAGAAAAGCAATTGCTATGCATCTGGCTTCATTTCGTGATATGCAGGTAACACCAGGACAGATAATCATTGGCGCCGGAACTGAATATATGTATAGTCTTCTTATACAGCTTTTGGGAAGAGATAAAGTGTATTGTGTTGAAGATCCGGGATATTCTAAGATAGCAAGGATATATGCAAGTAATAATGTGAAATTCTGTTATGCCGGTATGGATGATGAAGGAATGAAACCGGAAGCGGTAAGAGAATGTATGGCAGATATTGTTCATATAAGTCCTACACATCATTATCCGACAGGTATAACAATGCCGGTAAGCCGGCGTTTTGAATTGCTTGCATGGGCTAATGAAAAGCCGGACAGATATATAATAGAAGATGATTATGATTCAGAATTTCGATTATCCGGCAAACCTATCCCAACGCTGCAAAGTATCGACCAATCAGAACGTGTCATTTATATGAACACCTTTACCAAAAGCCTTTCTTCAACCATACGAATCAGCTATATGGTATTGCCTAAACATTTGCTGGAACAGTTTGCAAAACGCCTGTCCTTTTACTCTTGTACCGTATCCAACTTTGAGCAGTATACGTTGGCACGTTTTATTGAAGACCGTTATTTCGAAAAACATATTAACCGTATGCGTACTTATTATCGCAAAATACGTGACGAACTGCTGGATGCCATTGCTAATAGTGCACTTGCCACACATTGCAATATCGCAGAAGAAGATTCAGGACTTCACTTTCTGCTGCATATTGATACCTCACTCCCAGATGATGCTTTGTCTGCAAAAGCAAAAGAATATGGTCTTCACCTATCTTTTTTGTCCGAATATTATGAAAAAGGAAGCCCTAATATTCCGGCACATACACTGATCATTAATTATTCCGGCCTGACCAGCGAAAAAATCCCTCAAGTGATCACACTGCTATCCAAGTGTATTCTCACTTAAGGGATCTGAAAAGATGGTTTGCTATTTTGCCGCCATTTTACTCTGGCAGCAATTGCGGATTGACGTGCACCACACCTTGCTTACTCCGACAGCAAATGCGGATTGACGTGCACCATAACATGCTTTACCTTTGGGAAATTGCGTTCTATCGCGTCATGTACATGTTCTGCGATCTCATGTGCCTCAAATAACGTTTTTCTGCCATCTGCACTGATCTCAATATCAACATAGATCTTATTTCCAAACACACGAGTACGCATAATATCAACATGAAGCACACCTTCTTCTCTACAGGCACACTCCCGAAGCTCATTCTCCAATACATCATCACAGGCATGATCAACCATTTTGTCCGTTGCGTCCATAAAAATATCATACGCTGCCTTTACAATAAACAAACAGATTACTACACTGGCAATAGAATCAAGAACCGGAAATCCTAAACGTGCTCCAACAATACCAATCAAAGCACCAACAGAAGAAAATGCATCCGATCGATGATGCCAGGCATCCGCCATCAGTGCTCCGGAATCCACACGTTTCGCATGATATTTAGTATACTGAAACATTGCTTCTTTCGAAATAATAGACAATATTGCCGCTGCTGCTGCAAGCAGTCCCGGCGTCTGCAAATGTGCATAATCTCCCGCTATAATATTTTTGACAGCTCCATAGCCAATTCCAATACCGGTAAGGCACAAAATATTTGCAAGCAGAAGTGCCGCAATGCACTCCAACCGTTCATGTCCATATGGATGCTCCTTATCAGAAGCCTGTGCAGACAACTTCACTCCAACGATCACAATAATACTGCTAAACACATCCGATGCAGAATGAACCGCATCACTGACCATCGCTCCGGAATGAGCGATCACACCGGCTAGCAATTTGATCAATGACAATATTGTATTGCCAAAAATACTTACAATGCACACCCGCATTGCTACTGTTTCCATATTGTCTTTGTTGTTTTGATTGCTCATAATAACCTCTCCAATAAAAAATAAAAAAACATCCGCAAAGAACCAGTAATACTACTGTCCCGCGGATAAAACAATTCATTCCACTGTCACGTTGTGACCCGGCCCCAGATAAGATATCCGGCCTGTTCAGTTTGTACTGTAGCTAAATGCAGTGCAAAGAGTTTTCGTAGCCACTCCATAATTGAAGTTCTATATATTATATGTACGTTATCATTAAAAGTCAACACTAATCTTTCTTATACAAAACAAATCTTTCTTATATAAAACAAACCCCTCTCGTCTCGCCAAAATGTTCTTTGACGAAACGAGAGAAGTTAGTATGATTGCGATTATTTAGACAGCCTGCTTTCTCCGGTTGCGTAGTCAATCGTAACGCCCGGCTGCACATTATAAACGAATACATGGAAACATATTCCCTTACCTTTATCTTCCACAGAATAAGCTTCCATCTCGACTCCTTCTGCCACTAGATTATCACCCTTAAAAACAGGGGTAACACGATACAAAACATGGTGATCTGTATTTTTGACATAATCTGCCACTTCATCCTCAAAAGGAAGCATTCCATCTACATTTAAATATCTAGTCCCCGTGATCAGATTTTTTTTGTTTGCATTTTCACCTGCCAATTGAAATCCGATCAAATGACAGCGGTTATACAAATATTTGCCATCCACGACATCGTATTTAACAGTGTTCCATCCACTAGGCTTTACCATACCGATCGCACCACGTTTCTCCGTCGGCATAAGCTCTTTGCATATATTGGCATAAGCTGTGCCACAACGTCCCAATGCATCCAGACGATGATAATTCTCAAATGCTTTGGTGTTGTTTTTTTCACGGGTGGTGAAATTCGGAACATTATCATTCAGTTCCACATAGGGTTCCCCGTTGTACGCCGCATGATCTTTTAAATTATCTAAAGACTGCGTTGCACTGTCGGAACCTTTCCCATCCGCATCTTTTGCCGAGGAACTTTCTCCTTCTGAGCGATCTTTCTGTGGCGCGGTTGTCTTTAACACCTCTTTCGCCGCATATTTAGCAACCTTAACAACCTCTGTAGAGGAGCAACCGCAAAGTGCTGTCATCAGTCCCAAAATACATCCAAGACGAATCACCCACTGCATTCTTTTGTTTGTTCTATTTTCCATATCCGTAACCTCGTCCGTAAGACTTTACAACCACTTATAAATCTCTTAAATACCTAATAACTCTTCTGCGTGTTTCACTTCTTCCTGGGTCGGTGGATTAACGCCTTTCAGTGGATAATCAATTCCAAGCTGTTCCCATTTAAATACCCCCAGTGTATGATACGGCAAAATTTCTACGCGCTCTACCGTCTTTAATGTTTGGATAAATTCCCGCATTTCGATCAGATATTTATCCTGACTGTTATCCCCCGGGATGAGCACATGACGGATCCACATTGGCTGCCCCATATCCGACATCTCTCTTGCCATCTCTTTGATATTTTCCCCGGTTTGTCCGGTAAGTGTCTGATGTACCTTCTCATCAATGTGCTTAATATCCAGCATAACAAGATCTGTTACTTCCATCAATTTTTTCCACTTAGAATAAAACGGCTCTTCTCTGGTAAACGGATTTCCACTTGTATCAAGCGTCGTATGAATCCCCTTTTCTTTCGCCAAAGTAAATATCTCTGTCAGAAAGTCGATCTGCAAAAGCGGTTCTCCGCCACTAATGGTGATCCCACCGTCTTTGCCCCAATAATTGCGATAGCGCCAAGCCCTATCAATTAATTCTTTGGCAGTATATAGAGTTCCCTTTTGCATATCCCACGTATCCGGATTATGGCAAAACTGACAACGCATTGCGCAGCCACTCAAAAAAATAATATATCGCACACCGGGACCATCTGCAGATCCAAAACTCTCTAATGAATGTACATAACCTTTTGTTTGTTCCATCGTTTTCTTTCCTTTCTAAGTCCACTTCTGTAGCAGAAAAGGAGCAGCCCTTTATAGAAAAGACTGCCCCATATTTCTTTGGTTTATACAGATCATACATGCCGAAAACATTCACAAAGATGAATATTTCATCGCATATGCCGTCGCATTCTCAAGTCATTTTGAAAATGTGCTTCGCTGTAACTTACAGAGACTCATGACATGTTCTGGCAATTACATCGAGCTGCTGCTCTCTTGTCAAGTCGATAAACTTAACTGCATAACCGGACACGCGGATCGTGAAGTTTGCATACTCTTCTTTCTCCGGATGCTCCATAGCGTCGATCAGCTTCTCTTTGCCAAACACATTGACATTCAGATGATGTGCACCCTGATCGAAGTATCCATCCATAACCTGAACAAGATTCTTTATACGCTCATCCGGATTGTGTCCCAATGCATCCGGGTTAATCGTCTGCGTATTAGAAATACCATCTAATGCTTCCTCATATGGCAATTTTGCTACAGAGTTCAAGGATGCCAGCAAACCATTCTGCTCAGCACCATATGCAGGGTTAGCACCTGGTGAAAGTGGCTCTCCTGCTTTTCTTCCATCCGGAAGGGAACCGGTTGCCTTACCATATACAACGTTAGAAGTAATTGTAAGGATTGAAGTGGTAGGCTCAGAGTCACGGTAAGTGTGGCAGTTACGAAGCTTTCTCATGAACTCACGAAGCAGCCATACTGCAATCTCGTCTGCACGCTCATCATCGTTACCATATCTAGGGAAATCCCCATCGATCTCATAATCTACGGCTAATCCATCCTCATCACGGATCACTTTTACCTTAGCATACTTGATAGCTGACAGAGAATCTACAACGTGTGAGAAACCTGCAATACCGGTAGCAAATGTTCTTCTTACATCGGTATCGATAAGTGCCATCTGAGATGCCTCGTAGTAATATTTATCATGCATATAATGGATCATGTTCAATGTCTCTACATAAGTCTGTGCGAGCCATGTCATCATCTCATCATATTTTTCCATAACTTCATCGTAATCAAGATACTCGGATGTGATCGGACGATACTTCGGTCCAACCTGCTCCTTGGTCTTCTCATCAACACCACCGTTGATCGCATAAAGCAAGCACTTAGCAAGGTTTGCTCTAGCACCGAAGAACTGGATCTCTTTACCTGTCTCTGTTGCAGATACACAGCAGCATACAGAATAATCATCGCCCCATACCGGACGCATAACATCGTCATTCTCGTACTGTACGGAACTTGTTGCAATAGAAATATGAGCTGCATATTTCTTGAATGCTTCCGGCAAGTTAGAGGAATACAATACTGTTAAGTTAGGCTCTGGAGAAGGTCCCATGTTCTCTAACGTATGCAGGAAACGGAAACATGTCTTCGTAACCTGAGAACGTCCATCCATACCAATACCAGCTACATCTACAGTAGCCCATACAGGATCTCCGGAGAACAACTGGTTATAAGACTCAATACGAGCGAACTTAACCATACGGAATTTCATCGTAATATGATCTACTAATTCCTGTGCCTCTTTCTCTGTCAATACACCGTTTGCCATATCTCTCTCAATATAAATATCCAAGAAAGTAGATACACGACCTACGGACATTGCTGCACCGTTCTGCGTCTTGATCGCTGCAAGATATGCAAAATATAACCACTGAAATGCTTCTTTTGCATTCTTAGCCGGTCTTGAAATATCAAAACCATAAATCTCACCAAGAGCTTTCATATCTTTTAAGCATTTGATCTGCTCAGCCAGCTCTTCGCGGATACGATAATCTTTACTACGCATTGCACGACGCTCTGTACCGGCAAAATCTTTCTGCTTCTCTTCAATCAGGTAATCCATACCGTAAAGGGCAACACGACGATAATCGCCAACGATACGTCCACGACCATACGTATCCGGAAGACCCGTTAAGATCTTGTTATGACGCATACGCTTCATCTCCGGTGTATATACCTCAAAGACAGCGTCACTGTGCGTTTTATGATATTTTGTAAAGATCTCATGCAGTTTCGGGCTTGGCTCATAACCATACATCTGACAGGACTGCTCTGCCATACGAATACCACCATAAGGCATGAACGCACGTTTCAGCGGCTTATCTGTCTGCAAACCAACAACTTGCTCTAAATCCTTAAACTCATCGCTGATATATCCGGGACCATATGCTGTAATACTTGAAACAACCTCTGTCTCCATATCCAGAACGCCGCCCTTGGCGCGCTCCTCTTTCTGGAGTTTCTGGAGCTCGCCCCATAATTTATCTGTTGCATCTGTTGGTCCCTCTAAGAAAGACTCATCACCATCATATGGTTTGTAATTGTTTTGGATGAAGTCGCGTACATCAATGCCCTCTTTCCAAAGTCTTCCTTCAAAACCTTCCCATTCCTTAAAGTCTGCCATATTGACCTCCTTCTTATTGTGCCATTTGTCTCACTTGCATTCTTTCAAACATACTTTATTCATGTATATGAAGATGCGAAGTATTTATTTATCCGCAAGTTATACTAACATGAATCATCGTTTATTACAAGCTGGAAATTGATACCTTTTATCAACAATACAACATTTCTTTTTACAAAGAATTTATGCTCTGTCGATCTTTTTGAAGCAGTTCAAAGAAGTCTTCCACCGGCATAGGCTTTGCATAATAATATCCCTGCACATTATCGCAGCCAATTTTTCTTAATAATTTAACTTGCTCTTCCGTTTCAACGCCCTCTGCCAGCAGCTCCAGTCCCAACTTGTCTGCCATCGCCACAACATATTCTAAGATCAACCGACCCTTTTCGGAAACCATCATATTTTCCATAAATTTCTTGTCTAATTTGATGACATCAAATGGTGTCTCTAATAAAATATTTAAGGAAGAATAACCACTTCCAAAGTCATCCATTAACAACTTATATCCCTGATGTTTGAGCAGCTCTGCCATATTGCTGATCTGCTCATCCCCAATGGTTTCTGTAATCTCTAACTCCAGCTGTTCTTTCGGAATACCTGCCTCATGAATAGTCTGCGCCAGATAATCCATAAAAACAGTGTCTGTCAAATGCAGTCTGGACACATTCACAGAAACCGGACAATTTTTAATACCAGCTTGTTCGCACCGCTTCAAAAAATTGCATGCCTCTTTCCAAATATAGTAATCCACTTTCTTGATATAGCCATTTTCCTCAATGACCGGAATGAACTCATTCGGATAGATCATACCGCGATCGCCTCTGCCCCGACAATATGATTCTGTACTATACTATATTTCGGCTGTAAATACATCTGAAACTGTTTTTCATCAATTGCAGAAGGAAGACTTTCCTCAATAAAATTGCGGATATACAACATTTCCTTAAATTCTTCCTGATAATAAAGAACATTGTTCATCATATTACCTTTTGCCTTTTTGCGCGCCATTGCAGCTCGATCCTCAATCTGGCGCAGATCCATCTTAC
>OHIR01001021.1_pt1 | contig 14378 bp, 10 predicted proteins | sample 1568301 | NCBI WGS metagenome assembly OHIR01 (sample SAMEA3879539, study PRJEB24766) | human gut metagenome | biome: human-associated habitat; feature: feces | place: USA | collected 1985/1987
TCCAGATTTTGAAGATGGACAAGGTCAGAGGCAACATCGTTGTTTCCCGCCGCGTCGTTCTGGAAGAAACCCGTGCCGAAGCGCGTGCCGAACTCATTGACACTCTGAAGGAAGGTTCCGTTCTGGAAGGCGTTGTCAAGAACATTACCGATTACGGTGCATTCATTGACCTCGGCGGCGTTGACGGTCTGCTGCATGTTACCGACATCTCCTGGAAGAGAATCAATCATCCGGCGGAAGTTCTGTCGGTCGGTCAGACGGTTAAGGTTCAGGTTATCAAATTCAACGAAGACAACCAGCGCATCAGCCTCGGCATGAAGCAGCTGGAAAGTGACCCGTGGCAGGCCGTTGCCGACAAGTACAAAGTCGGTGAAGTCTACAAGGGCAAAGTTACCAACATTACCGATTACGGCGCATTTGTCGAACTCGAAGACGGCATTGAAGGTCTGGTTCATGTTTCCGAAATGAGCTGGACCCGCAAGAATGTCCATCCGGGCAAAATCGTTTCCACTTCTCAGGAAGTTGAAGTTAAGGTTCTGGAAGTCGACGCCGATAAACGCCGCATCAGCCTGGGTATCAAACAGTGCACCCCGAATCCTTGGGCTGCTTATGTTGAAGAGCATCCGGTCGGTTCCGTCATCGAAGGCAAAATCAAGAACATTACCGAATTCGGTCTGTTCGTCGGCCTGTCTGACGAAATCGACGGTATGATCCACCTGTCCGACATCTCCTGGGACAAGTCCGGCGAAGAAGCCGTCAAAGACTTTACCAAAGGTCAGGACATTCAGGCTAAAATCATCGACGTTGACGTTGAGAAAGAACGTATCAGCCTCGGTATCAAACAGCTGTCCGAAAACGCCATGGCCGAAGCCATGGAAGGCCTCAAGAAAGGCGACGTTGTCAAAGCAACCGTTACCTCAATTGACGACAAAGGCGTTAACGTCGAAGTTAACGGCGTTGCCGCAATGATTAAGAAGGCCGACCTGTCCAAGGACAAAGCTGCCCAGAATCCCGAAAACTACAAAGAAGGCGACGTTCTGGAAGCCAAAGTAACCTCCGTAGACAAGAAGAACAACAAGATTGGTCTCTCGGTCAAAGCTCTCGAAATCGAAGAAGAGAAAAAAGCTTTGGAAGAGTACTCTTCAACCGGTTCTTCCAATTCTGCTCTGGGCGATGCTTTGGGCGAAGCTTTGAAGAAAAACGCTTAAGTTTATCTTTAAGCACTACAAAAAAGTCTCCGGTTATCCGCCGGAGACTTTTTTTTGCAAAAAAATATTCCCCGTAAACCGGGAATTTTCTATAAGGCGTATAATAAAGAAGCCTATACGTCGGCTTGCTGTATATTCTAATTCCCTTTGGTCATCAACAAACGAATCTTTACGGGCACAAAGACAGATTTGTATGGACCTACAGCAGCTATGCAAACAAGTCAGACAAAGCGACTGTACGCATTCAGCCAATATTGGAATTTTAGTCCTATGACAAACACCCCCGTTAAATTTAACGGGGGTGTTTGCTGAGGATTAAGCCAAAGTTATTTATTTGACTTCTTCAAAGTCGGCGTCGACGACTTTTTCGTCGCCGTTCTGCTGACCGGAAGCACCCGCATCAGCTCCGGCGTCAGTACCGGCAGCACTCTGTGCACCAGCCGCTTCGGCCTGCTGTTTATACATTGCTTCGCCAAGTTTCAGAGAAGCCTGCATCAAAGCTTCGGTTTTCTCCTTAATGACAGCCAAATCTTCAGCTTCAACGCCGGTCTTCAGAGCCTTGACGGCATCTTCAATCGCCGTCTTGTCGGCCGCACTGATTTTATCGCCGTTTTCCTTTAAGGTCTTTTCGGTGGTATGAATCAGACCTTCGGCCTGGTTTTTGGCTTCAACAAGTTCCTTTTTCTTCTTATCGGCTTCGGCATTGGCTTCCGCATCTTTGACCATCTTGTCGATGTCGGCATCGGACAAACCGCCGCTGGCCTGAATGCGAATGGCCTGTTCTTTGTTGGTTGCCTTATCTTTAGCCGAAACGTTAACAATGCCGTTGGCGTCGATGTCAAACGTTACTTCAATCTGCGGCATACCGCGCGGTGCCGGCGGAATACCGACCAAATCGAACTGACCCAGCAGTTTGTTGTCGGCGGCCATTTCACGTTCACCCTGGAAGACGCGAATGGTAACCGCGGTCTGACCGTCTTCGGCCGTCGAGAAGACCTGCGACTTGCGGGTCGGAATGGTGGTATTGCGGTCAATCAGTCTGGTAAAGACACCGCCCAATGTTTCAATACCCAGGGACAGCGGGGTAACATCCAGCAGCAAAACGTCCTTGACATCGCCCATCAGCACGCCGCCCTGAATAGCGGCACCGACGGCAACGACCTCATCCGGGTTAACGCCTTTGTGCGGTTCCTTGCCGAAGATTTCCTTAACTTTCTCCTGAACTTTCGGCATACGGGTCATACCGCCGACCAGAATGACTTCGTTGATGTCGCTGGCTTTCAAGCCGGCATCGGCCAGAGCCTTCTTGCAAGGTTCAACCGTGCGGTCAATCAAATCTTCAACAAGAGATTCCAGTTTGGCGCGGGTCAGTTTGATGTTGAGATGTTTCGGACCGGTTGCGTCCGCGGTAATGAACGGCAGGTTGACATCGGTCTGAGTAGCGGAAGACAACTCGATTTTGGCTTTTTCGGCAGCCTCTTTCAAACGCTGCAGAGCCAGACGGTCGCCGCGGAGATCAATTCCGGACTCTTTTTTGAACTCATCGGCCAGATAGTTGACAATACGCTGGTCAAAGTCTTCGCCGCCGAGGAAAGTATCGCCGTTGGTGGATTTTACTTCGAAAACGCCGTCGCCGATTTCCAGAATGGAAATATCAAACGTACCGCCGCCGAGGTCATAAACGGCGATGGTGCCGTTGGCTTTTTTGTCCATACCGTAAGCCAAAGCCGCTGCCGTAGGTTCGTTGATGATACGCAGAACTTCCAATCCGGCAATTTTACCGGCGTCTTTGGTTGCCTGACGCTGCGAATCGTTAAAATATGCCGGAACCGTAATAACGGCCTTCTCAACTTTTTCACCCAGATAGCTCTCGGCATATTCCTTAATCTTCTGCAAAACGATTGCGGAAATCTGCGACGGGGCGTATTTCTGGCCTTTTACTTCAACCCAGGCGTCTCCGTTGTCGCCTTCGACGATTTTAAACGGAACATGCCCGCGGTCTTTGGAAACCTCAGGAGAGTTGAAACGGCGCCCGATTAAACGTTTGATTGCAAAAAGGGTGTTTTCGGGGTTGGTAACGGCCTGACGTTTGGCTGCCGAACCGACCAGTCTTTCCGTGTCGGTAAAGGCGACCATGGACGGAGTGGTTCTGGCGCCTTCAGAATTTTCCAGAACCTTGGCTTCCTTGCCTTCCATAACGGCAAAGCAGGAGTTGGTCGTACCCAAGTCAATACCAATAACTTTGTTGCTCATAGTTTATCATCCTCATTTATTACAAAAATCTTCGTCCCGCCACAGGGCGGAACCGCTTTAATTCTTTCTGTAAACTTATATAGGAAGCCGGAAAAGCATAAGCAAGTCTTGATGAAGTTTTTTTACATTTTTTTTGACGGCAGCAAAAAAGGTTCGAAACGTTTTGTTTCGAACCTTAAGAAAGTTACGAAATTATCCCTTGTCAGCCTTGACCAGCGGACGATACGGATATTTCTCGCATTTGAGCGCACCTTGAGGAATATTCCAGACGTCGCCGTTGACATAGCATATCTCGCCGTCTTCGGTCATCACTTTGTCAGGAAGCACATCGCCGCCGTTTTCCGTCAGGAAGGCGTCTATGCGTTTTTTTTCGTCAAAGATAATGCGCCAGCTCCAATCTGATCCGAGACGCCCCTTGTTGCCCCACATTTTCAAGCGGCCGCATTTGCGGAAGGCTTTGTTAAAAGTTGCGGGAGCGGGCTGCTTCAACGGAATGAAAAACATGTTGAAGCGGATACCGATTGCTTTTTTACACCACGGCGCATACCACAGCCGTCTTTTTATTACTGCCAAACTATAGGCACGTCCCAATTCATCTTCCATAATTGTAAAACTTAATAAATTTATATATTTAATATCTCGAAAACAGAATATAAAAAATTTGACAAAAAGTCAATTGTTTCAGAGAAAGCCGGATTGTGCTTTTGTCAAATTTACGATAAAGTGACAGTTATTAGGAAGTCAGGAATTTTAAGTATGGACAAAAGACTGCTCAGACAAAAAGTCGAAAGGTTCTTTACAACAAAATCCTGAGTTTCTGAATGCGGGGAAAACGCGAAGTGCATTTGCAATCTCTCTTCAGATGTTTCAACACCAAGGCCGTTGATTTTATCTGCCTTCGTTTTTATAAACTTTAAAATAGTCAATCATTGAAGGATTTTGCTCTAATTTCAGGCAAAGTTTTAAAATGTTTGCGGCTTCTTCAGCACTGACTTTTGGTATTTCCTTGCCTTCAACACTGTTTAGAAAATTTGTCAGTTCATTCTGCAGCGAATTGCCGCCTTCGGTCAATATCCGGCCGTTTTTAAGCAGCCGGCGCTCCGTAAAATCGATATGGAAAGTATTCCCGCCAGTGTCGTCAATATCCATAAAACGTTCTATTTCCCTGTCTTCCCGCAGCGCTTCCAATTTTACGGACGCACCATTTTTATATTCCATTTCTGCCACGGCATGATTTTCCCAGCTCAGATCCGAGCGTTTGCCGACTTCAGCCTTTCTTATGTCGCTGCCAAGCAAAGAATAAACGATGGCCAAATCATGAATCATCAGTTCCTGAACGGCGCTAATGCCGGTTTTGTTGGCTGCATTGCGGCTGGTACGAATTCCCCTGATACGGACAATCGGCGAATGCAGTTCCTCTTTCAGGCGGACCACCGCCGGATTATAATTTTCGCTGTGCCCCGGCAGAATAAACGTTTGCCCTTCCCTCGCCGCGGCAATCAGTTTTTCGCAGCCGGACGGCGTAGTTGCCAATGGTTTTTCAATAAGGCAGGGCAAACCGCGGGCAAGCAGTGCAGCGCCGATTTCGGCATGGGTTATGCCCGGCGTTGCCACAATGACCGCATCAGCGGTTTCCCTGTCGATGTCATCAAGATTTTTGAAATACGGCACATTTAATTCAGCGGCAACGCGTGCCGAAGATTCGGCAGATGAATTGAGAATGCCGGCAATTTCAACCCGGTCGGCAAAATGCCCGCGCAAGACGGCCACATGCTTTTTGCCCATGTTTTTGCAACCGACAACCGCTATTCTGAGTTTGTCCATTAATAACCTCCGCGGCCGGAAATCTCATAACCGGTATAACCGTCAACAACCGAATTGGCAAAGGCAAAATCCGTAGAATTACAGGAATGAATCCGATACAGAGTTTCGCCCTGTTCGACAGTGTCTCCGACTTTTTTCATCAAATCCAGTCCGGCACCCGGATACTGGCCGGCACCCGCCCAAATACCGATTTTGTTGATACGGGCATTATCAATCGCCTCGACCACGCCGCTGACGTTGGAAACGATATCTCGGGTCAGATGCCCGAGCTGCGGCTGCGGGGCTTTGCCCTGAGCATGAATAATCCTGTTCATAACTTCCAGCGCGCGGCCAGAATTTAAAATCTCCTTGGCGACATGGTACCCCTGCCCGCCGCGCAGTTTGGGATCAAATTCAAGCATGCGGCCGGCCAGAAACAAAGATTTCTCACGCAGATCCTGCGGCGCATCGTCCTTGTTGCGGAGAACCTTCATAACGTCCCGGGCTTCCAGAACCGCTCCGACGCCGTTGCCTATCGGTTCGGAACCGTCGGTAATGACCGCGTCAATTTCGATAGAAAGCATATCGCCGACATACTCTATCAGTTTACGCAGGCGCATGGCTTCGTTGGTGTTTTTAATGCGCGATTTCGGACCGACGGGAATGTCGACAACCAGATGCGTAATGCCCGCCGAAAGTTTGATGGCAAGAATCGACGCGGCAATATGTTCTTGCTGAGTAATGCCTATCTGGCGTTCGACGGAAGAAACCATTTTGTTGGCGCGGGCGATGTCCAGCGAATTGTAACTGGCGATGGCGCCGCGGTTTTCCCTGATCAGCTCCTTTAGCTCCTTTTCGTCAACATCAACATTGGCCAGCACTGCAAAAGTATCGGCCACGCCGGCACAGGAAGTCAGCGAATGGGAACAGGTTTTGGGAATCGGCAGGCCATAGGCGGCCACGATGGCGGTAATGATGATATCGGTTTTGTTGCCGGGAACGCCGCCGAGGCAATGGCAGTCAACGACAATGCTTTCGTTGTCCCAATGCAGCACCCGGTCGCCGATAAGGGCTTCGGTCAGAGCCAAAACCTCAGGAGCGCTCATAAACGAACCGCTGGCAACCAGAAATGAGGCGATATCCATATTGGAGTAGCGTTTGGAAGCAATGTCGTTGATAATGGCGCTGTATTCGCCGGAACTTAAAATATTGCCGGCAATTTTGCGTTTGATGGAAGCCAGGCTGGGCGGCGGCGCCGACAACGTAAGCGATACGTTGGCGCCCTCAGGCAGGTTAATCTGATTAAAGGCTTCGGTATTCAACGCCAGTTCGCCGGGCTTGCAAAGACGGGCATCGTCGACGACCTGCAAAAAGGCAAAAACCGTTTTGACGCCGCCGTGAATTTCAACCTTGGTCAACGAGCGAATGTCGTCTACCTTATACGCCGCGCAGTCCTTATGAACATAGGCCAGGTTTTCGTTAAAAGAATTTATCGGCAGGTGTTTCAGTGTCAGCATCAATTACTCTCAAAAAAGCCAGTGTGAAAATATGGATTATTATGACACGTTTTTCATTTAATAAAAGTTAATTTTGCCGAAAGCCGACAAACAAATGCCGGGCTTTTTGCCCGGCATTTGCGCATTATTTTTCGCGTTGGAAAATTTTCATAAAGCGTGCGATTTTGCCGGTTTCCCTAAACTCTTTCTTATCGGCTTCGCGCTGCATTTGCGCTTGTTTATAGCCTTCGGGCGTGTTTTCGGAAATTTCGACACCATGAATATCCTCTTCGGCAAACTTGTCGGCAACGACAGAGCCATGCATTTTGCCTTTCCATTCATGCTGCCGCGCCCGGAGTTCTTCCTTGCGTTTTTGGATATGTTCCTGAACTTCGCTTTTGGCGGCTTCTTCCTTTTCGCGTTTCTGACGATATGCATCAACGGCATTGGCATCTCCATCCAGCGCTTTGGAAAGGGCTTCGCTGTATTCCGGCGTTTCCTTGTCTTTGTCGGTCAGTTCATAACGCAGCGGCGTTTTGACGTCTTCTTTGGCTGTACGTTTGGTCTCGGGTTTGTCTTCCAGACCTTCGACTTCATTATAGGCAACTTCGCCTGAGGTCGGACCGTAATAAACATTGTCACCCTGCAATCCAGCCAGCTTTTCGGTCAGAATTTCATTCTCGTCGGCCGAAACGAAAGTCACGGGAACCGCGTCAGAATTATCCCTGTCTCCGCCGGGGAGAACGACGCCGGTTTTATCATCCTTGCCACCGTTGCTCGGCGCTACGATGCCGATTTTGTCTTCTTTACCGTTATTCGGGGGCGTAACGCCGACTTTGTCACTGCCGCCGTTTTTCTTTTTGACGATACGGTCGGCCAGAGAACCGATTTTTTCCTTAATCTGCTTCAATTTCTTAACCTGAGCAAAGAAATACGGCGGAATATAGGGAACAATTTTTTCGGCCGGGTTCGGAACCCAGACTTTTTCGCCCGGAATTACGCGGTCCGGTTCCTGCGTAACGTCATGAATAATGCCGTCCGGGCGCGACGGATCGTAAGAGTAAAGGTCTTCAGGCTTAATGCCGACGTCGGGAATCAGGTGTCCCATATGACCGTTGGCATCGGCGCTGATATGCTGAGCCACTTTGTCCATTACCTGAATTTCGGCTTCGCTCAGCGGGGTCTGCGGATCCGTCGTCAGATGTTTGAAAACATCGTCATAGGTAATGTGATTGCCGTTGGCATCGGTTACGCCCATGACATCGCCCAGCGTTTTGGAAGGATCATAGGACAGCGGCGTATCCGGCGCGCCGAGCAGATGGGCATTTTCAAGCTTGGCAAGGTTGACATCGGCGGCTTCCGGCGCCCAGCCCGTATGATGCTGCTGCAAGTTGTTCAAAGCCTCATTATAGGTTCCGTGAGCATGGAAAGCGGATTCCATCGGCTGCGAGCCGTCCGGCGTATAGCGCGCGCCGTGGCTGACGCCGTCGCTGTTGTTCCAGATTTCAGCCTTGTCAATGTGTTTCTGTTCATAGGTCTTGATATCGTGTTTTTCGCCGGGGATAATCTCGCCGTCCTTCTCGGCCCAATGACCGAACGGGCCGTTTTCGCCGGCCAGCGAATCGCCGATATGCGTACCGGCCGCGTGTCCGGCCCAGGCGGCCAACGGCGTGGTCAAAACGGCGGCGGCGGTCATTGCCGCGGCTTCGCCTTTTTTGATGCCGGCTTTTTTTGCCTTTTTATATGAAAAATATCCGGTTCTGACCATATTGGCGCCCATGACGGCATACAGGCCTTCGGGACGTCCCCAGGCGACGGCGGCCATTGCGGCACCGCTCATCAGAACACTGGTCATGCCTTCCGGATCTTTAAAGAAATTGTACTTTTTGCCCTGCGCGTGAGCGGCACGGCGACGCTGCTGATAGGCGACGGTCATACCGACAACCGCCAGACCGGCAGAAGCATAGGCGCAATAGGTTTGTCCGCCCGGAATACGGCTGGCAACCGCAAAGCCCGCGGAAATGGTACCGACCAGCGCGGCGTTGCCGGCCAGACCGGTCCAGAACTGTCTGCGATATTTTTTTGTATCGGCCTTTTCTTCAAAACGGGCTTCGGCCAGTTTGTCCAGTTTTCTGACCGGAGCATAGAGGCGTCCCAAAGCCGGAGCCGACTTGCCGATTTTCTTGCCCAGACGCGCCAGTTTGCTCGTTTTCTTGTTTACCCAGGCATCGCGCGCACCGTCAAAACCTTCGGCGGAAACCTCATATGTCTTGCCGCTCAGCAGCTCTGCGCGCAGAACGTCAAACGGTACCGAAGGCTGTTTTTTCGACTCGCGGTCGGCGTTAACCAGCATCGTGACGTTTTTGACAAACTGGTCATTGACGGCGGCATGAACATCTTTTTTCCCGGCGGCTTTGCCTTCGATTAAGACCTGATCGTCCAAGGCGTCGCTTTTGGCTGCCAAAACTAAAATTTCTTCAATATCTTCCCTTCTGGCGCCGGCAACGTTCAGAGCATTGAGAATCGTGCGGCTGTCGCTGTCCAACTGAAAGTCTTCCAGCTTGCGCTCGGTATCGGCGGCAATCCGCTCCAGAACGGCGGCATCGTTTTCCGTTTTGCCGTCCAGACCGAAGTCATGTTCGTATTTGCTCATCCATTCGTCCAGAATTCCCTTGGCCGGGGTTCCTTTTTTATTCTGGCTGCGCAGTTCAATCATTTCCAGATAACCGTCATAAACGTCGGCAATGTTGCTCTTGTCTACCCAATACATGCCGCTGCGGTCGGCCATGTCGTTAATCAGATTGTCCATACGCCCGTGTACGGCGGCAAGAACCGTTTCTTCATTGGTCGTATCGGCTCCGGCGTCTTTGCTTTTGGCTTCGGCAATGTCTTTGTTAAGGTGCTTTTCCCACTCGACCAGCGCTTTTGGCGGAACCAGATCGAAATTCATTTCGGCTTCCAGACTTTTTTCAACGGCGCGGCGATACTGCCTTTGTTCATCTTCCTTCAGCGCTTCGGCTTTTTTAACCTCTTCCACAAGCTGCTCAACAGGCAGCGTATCGACGTTGATGCTGCCGTCAACTTTGTTCATAGATTGGAGAACTTTTACGCGGATGCGGTCAAGCCAGATTTCATTCTGGTCGGAATACATGCTTCTCAGGCGTTCGGTCTCGGCGACATTCTCAAGTTCTTCAACAGGTTTGTCTTTTTTCTGCACTTCGGCCGCACGGTCATCTTTGCCGCCGTATTTCCGTTCAAACTCCACGCGTTGCTGCGGTGACATCGTTTCCAAAAATTTTTCAACCGTCGGCTCTTTATCGCCGCTTTTCTGCACATAGTTTCTGTACTCCGGCGTTTGTGCGTAAATTTCGTTGATGTCGGCCATGGATGCACTCCTGAAAAAAATCCGAATATGACAATGCCTTACCATACCATATTTTTGTATGTTTTGGCAATAATTTTTTGTCTAATTTCTTTTACCGTCTGAATTTTAGCGGAAAATTATTAAAAAATGCCTTATTTTACGGAAAAGCGCTTGCCTTTTGCTTTTAAAAAAACTAAATAAGGGTAAAATCGATTTTGCAACAATGAATTATAAGCAGAAGAAATGACTGAAAAAGACTATTACGAACTGCTGGAAGTTTCCCGTGACGCCGACGGCGAAACCATTAAGAAGTCTTACCGGCGTCTGGCGATGAAATATCATCCGGACCGCAACCCGGGCGACAAGGAAGCCGAAACCAAATTCAAGGAAATCAACGAAGCTTACGACGTGCTGAAAGACAGCCAGAAACGGGCGGCATACGACCGTTACGGACATCAGGCCTTTGCCGGCGGCGCAGGCGGCAACCCGTTCAACGGTTTTGAATTCAACTTCGGGTCGGGCGGCTTTTCGGACATTTTCGCCGACGTGTTCTCCGAATTTATGGGCGGCGGCCGTCGCGGCGGGCAGCGCTCTTATGCACAACGCGGCGAAGACGTGCGTTATAATCTGAGCATCAGTCTGGAAGAAGCCTTCAGCGGCGTTGAGAAAGAAATAACCATTCCGTCGACCGAAACCTGCGAAGACTGTCACGGTCACGGCACCAAAGACGGCAGCGAAGCACCAATCTGTGACAAGTGCGGCGGTTCCGGCCGTATTCATCAGCAGCAGGGCGGTTTTTTCATCGTCGAGACAACCTGCCCAAAATGCAAAGGCAGCGGGCGTCTGGTTAAGGAAGCCTGCAAAAAATGCGGCGGCAGCGGCGTGGTCAACAAAGACAAAACGCTTAAAGTCAAAATTCCGGCCGGCATTGAAGACGACACCAGAATGCGGATTCCGGGCGCCGGAGAAGCTGGCAGCCGCGGCGGCGAAAACGGCGACCTGTACGTTTTCATTACCGTAAAACCGCACAAGATTTTCAGCCGCGAAGGCGCCAACCTGTATATGCGCGTGCCGGTCAGCATGGCCTGCGCGGCACTGGGCGGCAAACTTGAGATTCCGGCCATCGACGGTTCGACGATTGAACTGTCTGTTCCGGCAGGCACCCAGTCCGACCAAATTCAGAAAATCGGCGGCGAAGGCATGACGGTCATTCGTGCCAAAGGGCGCGGCGACCTGTTTGTCAAATACCGCGTCGAAACGCCGGTCAACCTTTCGGCCAAGCAGAAGGAACTGCTTGAACAGTTTCGCGAAATAAGCAAAGACGATTCATGCCAGCCGGAAACGAAAGGTTTTTTTGACAAAATCAAGGATTTATTCAACAAAGCTTCCTGATTTGAACGTCTTTTTATACCAAACCGCAGCTCCGGCCGCGGTTTTTTTTATTGTTTTTTGTCTAAAAGTATGATATTGATGAGGGTCTTAAGAAAAATTATTGTGGATAGATGATGAATGAATACGGATTTATTCGTTTTCCTTTGGGCATAAGACACAATATTTTTCGCTAATTAACTTATTGTTTTATCTAAAATATTTATCTTATGAAAAGTAATTTTTTCTTTGCAAACAGTGCAGTGTCGTCAATTTTTCTGACGCCGGTTTCAAAACTTATCAGCCTTCGGGAAGAACTGGTCAACAAGCTGGACATGATAGACGTTGTATGCGTTTTGTCGTCCCGTGACCCGGAAGCAGACAGCCGTTTATACGACACGCTTCTGCTGACCCACGACCTGGTCGGCTACATTGAGCAGGAAATCAACCGCCGCTATCTGGAAAGAACCGGTTCCGTCCCCGAAGACGACGACTACAAGTTTTTTCGGGAAAACATGGACGACATTCTTTATGAAGAAAGCATTCTTCGCAATCTGGACAGCGCGCCGCTGGAAATCGCCATGCAGATGCCGCCGCTCGGCGTATGCATCTGCGTTAAGGTAACGGTTGAAAACGAGCCCGCCTATGCAGAACCCAAAAGAGAAAACCTAAAAAATCAAAAGACATGTACGACTTTAAGAAGCTCTCGTCCGAGAAAGTCAAGAGGCTCTGCTCGGAAGCAAAAATCAAAAGCCTGAGCGAAAACGACCTGGCCGGACTTTTCGGTTACGTCAATTCGCAATTATTCAGACTCAACAACGCCCGCGGTCTGGACGCGGTTATGGAACGCCAATGGTGGAATGCCGCTCTGGCGCTGATAACCGAAGAAGTCAACCGCCGCGGCATTCAGCTGATGTACGTCGGGATTGAAAAAGGCAACGAAGGCAAAAGCGCCGTCGAACTTCTGAACATGGAAGACGAAGACTTTCAGGTTCAGGCCTATTCGATTCTGGATATTCTCGATTTTGAGGCGTTAAAGCGCGTGGAAGCGGAAATCAAAAAGGTTTTGTCTTCCAACCCGCCGCTTTATCGGCCCTATATGGAAGAAGTGCGGCAGCAGTTGCAAAAGCGCACCGTTTTGTTGAACTAGACATATCCGAAGGCTTATGATTAATTTTGAGAACATGACGGTGGCTCAGATGAAGCACTATCTGAAGCCCGGAGCTTTGCAAAAGCTGGACAATGCCGAACTCGGACAGCTGCTTTCGGCGTCCAGAGGCATTCGTGACCATTTTGCCAAAGAGCGCGGTTTGGATGCCTCGCTGGAAACGGCTTACTGGAACGCGGCCGAAAAGGAAATCGTCCGAGAGTTTCGCAACCGGAACATAAGCGTAACGGTTATGACTTTCGCCGACGTTTACAGCAGTCTCAACGAACTGCTGGAATCCGGCAACCGCGAGGCAAAAACGGCAATCCGTAAAATTATTTCGCAGTATGACACCGCTGCGCTGCTGGACATCAAAGCCGAGCTGATGACGGTTCCCGATTGTCAAAAACTGTTCGGGGAAGTGCTCAAGCTCTTCGACGAACAAATCGGCGCCGCCCTGTCGTAACGAATTATTGACCTTAACACCCGGTATCTTTCCGATACCGGGTTGTTTTTTTGGCATAGACAGAAAAAACGGCATGGATTATATTAAATCTATGAGCAAGAGTCGCGAAACCATTCTGGCCAAAATCAGGCGTAAGAGAAAAAGCTTTCTTTACGGTACGTTGATTGCGGGCGCATCGGCAGGCGGTTTCAAAGGCTGCGAAATGCTGCGCTTTGAATTGGCAGCAACCGAAATTCTGCGCTGCGAGGGCGGCTATGCCGACGACAAAAAAGCCGACCAGGAAACCAAATACGGCGTTACCAATCCGACGCTCAAACTGTTTAAGGAAAAATTTCCGGAAGAGGCGAAAGGCTTTCCGGAAACGGTTAAGGACATTTCCCGCACCCAGGCCAAAAAGATTATGCGGGTAGCCTTCTACGAACATTATAAAATAAACGAAATCCGCAACAATTCGCTGTCGGAAATGCTGCTGGACGCCGTTTACAACCATGACTACAAGACTTTTCGAAATTTTGCCAAAGAGGGATTGATTGCCGTCATGCGACTGCGCGGCGAAGACATTGAAAAACGGCCGCGCAACTGGAAAGACGTTCCGCCGTTTCTGAACGATTGCACTAATAAAGAACAGGAGGCCTTTTACAATGCCTTTGTACAGGCGCGAATCGACTTTTTCGAACGGAGCGGATATATAAAAAAATATAAGGGGCTGAAAAAGCGCGCTGCCAAGTTTGCCGGAAAATACCGCGCTTATGCGCAGAAAGCCGAAAACGTCCGGGAAAAATTCGCCGGCGGCTATCTGGCTGAAAAAAGGCAAAACCTAAGTTGGGAAACCGCTCTGCGGGCAATGCGGCAAGAACGTACTTAGCGGAAAGAAAACAAAATGAGCGTTCAGGAAGAAGAAAACTTTATTCAAAGGGTACTGGCCGGACAAGCCAGACAAAAAATCTGCCGGTTGCGCAAGGCTGCCGGCTGGAGTTATCAGGAACTGGCAGCACGCAGCGGCCTTTCGCCGGAAACGCTCAAGGCGCTGGAAGAAGGACAAAAGCCGATGACGCCTTACCATTTGCGCAAAATTCTTGACGCCTATAAATATTTTCAGGAACAACCGCTCTGAAAACATTTTCAGCGATAAACCATTGTTCCATTCTTATCGTTCTTTTTTAGTCATACTCTGCCTTTTCATTCCTCCGTCATGTTCGCCCGCCTCTCCGTCATGTTCGGGCGCAGCGTGGGGAGCAGCTCCGGTGAAGCTGCGAGGCGGCTGCGGTGCAGT
>OHIR01001048.1_pt1 | contig 14072 bp, 12 predicted proteins | sample 1568301 | NCBI WGS metagenome assembly OHIR01 (sample SAMEA3879539, study PRJEB24766) | human gut metagenome | biome: human-associated habitat; feature: feces | place: USA | collected 1985/1987
TATTTGATAAAAGTAAAGTCTATATTTTGTTCTATTATCATCAGAATAATGCCTATTAAAATTCCTACTACAATCTCTGATATCAAGCATTTTCGAGAATCATCAGAGGAAGATTCTTGCTTTGCAATTTTTGCTATATTTTTAGCTATCACGACTTTCGGAATATAGAATCTAACAGGAGTCCAAAGAGAAAAAACAATCAATAGAATGCCTATAAATAGGAACAAGGTAGAATCAAATTGCCATATCCTTATATTATTATAAATCATATATATTGCCAACGTAGATATAGCAACTCCAGTAATCCTTATGCAATGAATAAGCAAAAGGACTATTAAAGAGAATATCGCTAGTATATATTCACCACATACTGTTAAAAAGAGTAAGAGTGAAAATACCAATAAATATTTAATATTCCCTATTTTATAAATGATATTATCCATAATGGCAAACTTTGTTTATTTGCAAAAATACAGAAAAACTACCAATTAGAATGTTACATCCTAATATTTATCATTGTATTCCACATTTTTCATCTAAAAACTCTTCTTTCTAAGCTACAACTATCATAATTGACACCAGTAATCACTGATTATCTGTTTATTATCAATAAATTATCACTACCAATCACCATCAAAAAGTTATTCATCAGTTATATTTTGGTGAATGATTCCACCATTGAAACACCTGTTTCCTTTGCCGTCGAACAATTAAAAACGATTGGCGTATGCAAAAAGAAACAGTAACATTTGATAAGCTGCCCGAAGCGGTAGGTTATCTAACCGAACAGGTCATTGAGTTAAAAAGGATGGTGTCGGAACTTCAACCACCAGCATCAGACAAACATGTGTTGATTGAAATTGAGGATGCTTGCCGTATCATCAGAAAAGCCAAGCCTACCATTTATACCTTGGTACGCAAAGGGCTACTTCCTGCCTATAAGAAAGGTAAGAAGCTCTACTTCTACGAGGACGAACTTCTGGCTTGGATTGAGAACGGGCGTAGAAAGACTTCCGAGCAAACATACGAGGAGATGCTGGCAAATATGCAAAGCGGTGTCCGTCATAAGCCCAAATCATCCGTGAAACTTTAATGATTGTGACTATGGATACATCTTCTATTAATCCGGCATCCATCATTGATGAAGCGGTTGATTTAAGTATGCGACTGACGGGTACTGATTTTCCTGTCAGCATATTCCCGTCAAAAATCCAACGCATCATCAATGAGGTTCACGAATGCCATAACTACCCGACTGACTACATTGCCGCAGCTATCCTTACGGCAATAGCAGTCGGCATTGGCAACACTCATCTTGCTCAAATCAAGCAAGGCTGGATAGAGAGTCCTATCCTGTATATGGCATTGATTGGAAGACCGGGAGCGAATAAAAGCCATCCGCTCAGTTTTGCAATGAAACCGTTTCTTGATTACGACTATCAACAGAATCAAGTCTTTGAAAAAGCACTTGCAAAGTATGATGAACTGATGAGTATGAGCCGCAAAGAACGCACAGAAAGCGGTGAAGAGCAATTTCCACAGGAACCTGTCCGTAAACGCTTCTTGATTTCGGATGTAACGCCCGAAGGATTGAGCCTCATTCATGCGCAAAACAAACGTGGTTTATGCTTGTGGGCTGACGAGTTATCCGCTTGGTTCAAGAACTTCAACCGTTACAACAACGGTTCAGAAGAACAGTTCTGGTTGTCGGTGTTCAGTGCCAAGACCACTATATCCGACCGCAAGAATGCCAAGAGTTCCATCTTCATCAAGCGACCGTATATCTCTGTCATCGGTACTATCCAAAAAAAGATTCTCAGTGAACTGGCTAAAGGCGAACGCTCCAGTAATGGATTCATCGACCGCATTCTGTTTGTAATGCCCAATCTGCAACAGAAAGCACGTTGGAATGACAAGGAACTACCGGAGAACATCGAACAAGAATGGAATGCCATTATTGATAAGCTGATACAACAAGAGTACGCTCTCAATGAATTTGGAGAGATAGAACCGCATATTCTTTTTTTCACGGAGGAAGCCAAAAAACGGCTTTATGAATGGCAGCACCACTTCTCAGAGTTGTGTGACCGAGAGACAAACGACACCATTGTGAGTATCTATTGTAAGTTGGAAATATACATCATCCGCTTCTGCTTGATTATCCAATTAGCCCGATGGACTTGCGGAGAGTGTGATAAAACCGATATCGACCTGTTGACGGTGGAACGAGCCATTAAACTGACGGAGTATTTCAAGGAATCCGCATTGAGCGTTCAAAACATACTCAATGAAAATGCACTCAACAGCCAACAACAGGCGATAGTCAATCTGCTTCCTCCAGCCTTTACAACTGCCCAAGCTATACAGATAGCCGAACAAAACGGAATGAAGGAGCGGACATTTCAACGCTTTCTCAATGACAATATTGGGACTCTGTTCCGCAAAGAGAAGCATGGAGAATATTCAAAGATTAACCCGTGACATTTTTGTCGGTTTTGACACTTTCCTAACGAGAAATGACAATAACGACAAAAGTGACACACCTAAAAAGAAACATACAATGAGTACACATAGATTCATATTAGAACCCTACAAAGGTATCAGCACTCGGCATACTTGCCCGAACTGTCACCGTCAAAGATGCTTTTCCAAGTACATTGATACAGAGAAGCAAATCCAATTCCCAAAGTATGTAGGACGTTGTGACCATGAGCAGAAATGCGGTTATCACTTCACGCCTCGTGATTACTTTGAGCAGAATCCGTCAGAAAAAGATAAGCTCGCAGAGAATAGTTTCAGAAACTATGCACCTATAAAAGAGATACAACCAATAGCCACATCCTACATAGATTTGGATATAGTCAACCAATCATTGCGTGGCTATCCTACGAACAAGTTGTTTCAATTTCTATCGGCTCAGTTCGGAGAAACAGAAACATTAAAGCTCATGAAGAGATACAAGGTTGGTACATCCAAGTATTGGGACGGTGCAACTGTATTCTGGCAGACGGATAACCAAAATAAAGTCCGCACGGGTAAGATAATGCTTTACAATTCCGAAACTGGCAAGCGGATAAAAGAGCCATACAATCATGTCACATGGGTACACTCCGTACTGCACAAAGGCGATTATAATCTGAAGCAATGTTTCTTCGGAGAGCATCTGCTTTCTGAAGACAAAAGCCGTCCTGTTGCACTGGTCGAAAGCGAGAAAACGGCACTCGTTGCCTCCTACTATCTACCGCAATTCCTATGGATAGCATCCGGTGGAAAGAACGGTTGCTTCAATGCCAACAGCCTATCCGTTCTGGCTGGAAGAACCGTTGTATTATTTCCCGATTTGGGAGCGACAGACTATTGGCAGAGCAAAATCGGTTTGATGAAAAGATATGGAATTGAAGTGCAGATGTTCGATTATCTGGAAGCCCATGCCAACGAAAAAGAGCGAAAAGAGGGATACGACATAGCCGATTATCTGCTCAAAGTGAAGCCCGACGAAGCCATCCTTCAGCAGATGATTAAGAGAAATCCTGTCTTAAAAACACTGATAGAGACATTCGGTTTGAAGCTCGTCAGCGTACAACAAGGCACTCCACGACCGAAGGTTTCACCACCTAAGAAACGAGGATTCAGACTTTGGACTTAGGGAGAGAAATCGAGACTTTTTTACTGTAGCAAGTTAATGTCGGTGTATTACATTTCCCGACCACTTGCTCCTCAAAAAGTCAGAGGAGGCAGCTCCCGATGGTCACAAATTATTCACTAAAAACAATTCACATGGAAAAGAAATATACAATAACACTCCGGCTGTCATATCAGCAACACGCATGGCTTGGTGCACTTTGCAGACGGAGTAAGCAAACCCAAAGCGAAGTCATCCGTTCGCTCATCGAGAACGGTTCAGTTCGTGAACGAATCACGCAAGAGCATATTCACATCATCCGGCAACTGATTGGTGAAAGTACCAATCTCAATCAGTTGGCAAGACAAGCGAACACCTACGGTTTCTTTGCTGTTGCGGACAGATGCGAAGAAATGGCTCAGCACATTAATCAACTTATAAAACAGCTGAAAGATGATAGGTAAACAGACTAAAGGGACATCGTTCGGTGGATGCGTCCGCTATGTCCTCAAAGAGGAAAAATCCAAACTATTGGAAGCGGTCGGAATAGAAGGGACACCCGAACAGATGGCAGAGCAATTTGAGCTACAAGCCTTACTCAACGACAAGGTAAAGAATATTGTCGGACACACTTCGCTCAACTTCTCACCGGAAGACAGTGCAAGATTAAAGTCCGATGATGCTTTGATGCTGAGCATAGCACACGACTATATGAAACTGATGGGTATTGAAAACACGCAATACATCATTGCCCGGCATATCGACCGTGAGCATCCGCATTGTCATATCGTTTTCAACCGAGTGGATAATAACGGCAAGACGATTAGCGACAAGAACGATTTCCGTAGGAATGAGAAAGTCTGCAAAATGCTGACCGCCAAATATCGCTTGCACTTTGCCAATGGTAAAGACCATATCAAAGAGGAACGCTTGCGCCCCTACGACAAGGCAAAGCACGAGATATACAAGGCATTGAAAGAAGAACTGCCCAAAGCTTATAGTTGGGAAGACTTGAAAGATGCGCTTGCCGACCGTGACATTGATATGAAATTCAAGGTCAGCCGGACTACACGAGAAATACAAGGTGTCAAATTTGAACATAACGGCTTTTCTTTTTCCGGTTCAAAAGTAGGTCGAGAGTTCAGCTACTTGAATATCGACAACCGACTGGAAGAGAATGCTTGTGCATCCTTGTTGGAGTCAGCCAAACAGAAACTCAGAGAACAGAAAGAAGAGGTACAGCCAAGCGTTTCCCATTCCGATGATGGCTTTGGCATCAGTCTCGGTTTGCTAAACGGGAACTCGTCCTACGATGCCACTGCCGCAGAAGAAGCAGAGTTCAATCGCCTGATGAAAAAGAAAAAGACTAAGCGCAAGCGAGGCTTTCATTTATAATCCATTATTATTAACATCTTAAATTCAATTATTTATGGTACAAAAAGATTTAATTCTTGATTTCAATCTCTACTTGTGTGAGAAATTTGGCTACAGAGAAAGCTGTAGCGTGATGCCACATGCCAACGGCTTTTGTATGGATATTCGGGAACGTGACTTAGACTGCTATATCCGCTTCTGGGAGTATAGCTGTGGAAGAGGCAACTTCCCCGACTGGTCTATCATCATTGTGCGTAGTAACTTCAAGGAGAACCAAGAAGAAAACCTGAAAGACTTGGCTCGGTTCTTCAAGGAGTACATGCCACGCTACGGTTACAGATACCTCTGTACCGAAGGTGATGACTACAAGTATTATCAGACACTTGGCTTAAAGTGTATCATGGACGGTTTTTGTCCCAATTATGCATTAGCACTAAAGGATTTGAATGTCTGAGACATGGTTTTAGAGTTAAGGAGGGGATTTTTCCTCTCCTTTTCTTTTTCGATGTGCCCTAATGAGCTGATTCCTCTATTATGAATGTTGGCAATAAAAGTGTTATTACTACATTTCTCATAATATATGCAATGATTGAGAGCGAAGAAATTACTGTATCAGGTTACTTCGCTCTACATATTACATCATTTCCCCAACGACTTAAAGACCTTCGCAATACAACGCTTTTTCTGTTCCATATTGGGATGAACATATAAGTCTAAAGTGGTCGAAATATTGGAATGTCCTAACAATACACTAACGGTCTTGTAATCACAGCCAGCTTCTATACAACGAGTGGCAAAGCTATGGCGCAGGCCATGATATTTCAATTTGGGAATACCTAATTTCGCCATTAATTTGCCGTAATAATTACGGTAAGTACGAGGCTCGGTTGGATATTCATCATTAGTCAAAACATAGAAATCTTCATTAACGACCTTCTTCAGTGGTTTTACCATTGCAAGAAGGTCCTTTGTCATAGGAATTTTCCGACATGAGTTTTGTGTCTTGGGAGTGTTGATAACCAGCTCGGTATATTTCTCCGTCCCATTAATAATGTAAATCCGTTCAATTGTACGATTGACTGTTATCGTTCCCTCTGAAACATTGATGTCACTCCACTTCAAAGCGCAGACTTCCCCTATACGAAGTCCGGTACAAAGACTGATGTAGATACCCAGTCCAGCAAAGGAAAAATGACTTTGAATATGATTGAGTATTTTCTTGTGATTAGCAACCGATAGTACTTCCAATTCTTTGGTTGTTGAAGAAGACGGATATTTGATGTCCCACTCTTGATAATCCATCCATTCATTTTTTACGCCGAATTTCATAACCATTTTCAGTACAATCAAAATGTCTTTTACGGATTTCACATTCAGTCCATTCTCTATTTTCTGCAAAACAAATTCTTGCACAGCCTGTTCATGGAGTGTATCGCTTTCTCCAAAATTTGGAAGAATATGATTTTCCAAGATAAGCACATAAGCAGCCATTGTGGACTGCTTCACATAAGGTTGCTTGTACTCTTTCCATGCAACCGAGATTTCTCTAATTGTTTTCTGTCCCATAATCGTATATTAATATGTTGTACATATAATTAGAGAATAATAAATCCCAGATGTTCCCCATTTGAGATTCCCGGAGTTTAGTGGGGAGTGGAAGAAAGTCAATGTTTCAAAACTCTTGGATTTCTATTCTACCAACTCCCTCTCATGGGAACAATTAGACTATAATAACGGTAAAATCAAGAATTTGCATTATGGCTTAATCCATAAAGGCTTATCTACAATGATAGATGTATTTTCTGCATCTCTTCCCTATATAAAGGAAGGGACTATACCGAAATCATATACACTATTCAAAGAGGGGGATGTGGCTTTTGCAGATGCTTCAGAAGATACAAATGATGTAGCCAAAGCTATTGAGGTTATCAACTGTGATGGTCAACAAATCGTTTCAGGATTACACACTATTCATGGACGAGATAATTCTAATCAGACGGTTATTGGCTATAAAGGTTATGCGTTTGCATCCGATTCATTTCACAAACAGATTAGAAGAATTGCACAAGGAACAAAGGTGTTTTCTATAAGTATTCGCAATTTTGATGAAGTGTATATTGGAGTTCCTTCAAAAGATGAACAAACTAAGATTGCAAAACTGCTAATAGCCATAGATGAACGTATCGCCACCCAAAACAAAATCATTGAGGATTTGAAGAAACTAAAGTCTGCGATTAGTAAATATTTGTTCGCACGAAAAGATTTGTTAGAAACTACTATATGCTTGTCGAATATTGCGACATTGAAAAATGGTTACGCATTCCAGAGTGGCAAGTATAATGCACTGGGCAAATGGAAAATCCTCACAATAACAAATGTGCCTGGCGAGCGATATATAAACGATGAAGATTGCAATTGCATAATCAACTTGCCGAACGATATACAAGACCACCAAGTATTAAAAGAAGGAGATATTTTAATATCTCTTACGGGTAATGTTGGGCGTGTTTCTCTTTGTAAGAATGGGAACTATTTACTCAACCAACGAGTTGGTTTGTTACAACTTGCGAAAAATGTAAATCAAGAGTTCCTATATCAAATTCTATCTTCTCAAAGATTTGAGAATAGTATGATAGCTTGTGGTCAAGGTGCTGCCCAAATGAATATTGGTAAAGGGGATGTAGAAAACTATGTGTTACCGTATTCCTCAAATGGCAATAACATTCTTTTTGCTGCAAAAATACTACATTCATACGATGAGTGCATCATTAATGAGCTGCGAAGACTAACCTTGTTAACCATGCAGAAGCAATATCTCCTTACCCAGATGTTCATATAAACATCTGGGACAAAAGATAGTTCTTTTGCCTATTGAATAGTTTAAGAACTGATAACTCATTGTCGATTTTCGCATCAATGCCTTGCAGTGTTGACGCAATTTTCATATTGCGACTATGTCCATAAGTTGGAATCATTATTCCGCGAACAATATCAGCGTTAATATTACTTTGTGTACCAGTTTCAAGATATTTGTGGATGTGGCGATACTTAAAATATGACAAGTAGTAGTACAGATAATCCAATAAATCTTTGTCTCTGAGCTGCATCGCAAACATTGCCTGGCTTGTAGTAATAGGTACTTCATTTATAGTTACCAAGCCAACCGATGCGTACATTGATATTATTAAACTATACTCTGGAACCACCCATGCCGAAGAGTTCTCTAATCCACTTCGGCTCAAATGATTTTCCGTGTATCGGACATACTTACCTTGCTTTGTTATATCGTTAATACTCAAGAATGGTATTTCTCCATTATAGTATTCTTTATTTGTAGAAGTTGGAGTGCCGCCAGCCTTACCTTTTGAGAACAAAGTGTCTAATCTATTCCATCCATTAGGCTTTTGAGCAAATGCCTGTTTACTAATCGCAGACATTTCCGTTATTCAATCCTTAATCAAAGGACTTGCAGCACAACTTACACAGTCAGGAACTCCCAATATACGCTTGTGTGATTGCCTTGAATGCCATTCATCCACATTGCAAGAAAATTGCGTATCTGTGACTGGCTCATATCCTGTATATGGTGCAACTGGACTTATTGGCTATACCAACAACTATGCTTATAATGGCGAATCAATTTTAATAGTCAAAGATGGTTCCGGTGTTGGTTCTTTGTCGTATGTTAATGACCATTTTTCTGTAATTGGAACACTCAACTATCTAACAGCCAAAGAAAACTACTCAATTCTTTACCTGTATTATGCACTTATGGCGTTCAATTTCACTCCATATATAACAGGAATGGCTATCCCTCACATCTACTTCAAAGATTATGGGAAGGCAAAATTATTCTATCCATCCATTGAAAAGCGAATAAGGATTGCATCATTGCTACATAACATCGAGCAAAAGTTAGTTGTGGAACAAAACCTTGTTATATCACTAAGCGCACAAAAATCTTACCTGCTGCGTATGTTGTTTATATAAATATCATGTGCAATAGATATTGTTTCTGTAAATTCAAGAACCTTAAAAGTTCCTGTTCTATAGACAGTTTTTCCTCTATTGAGGATGTTAAGTTTGTTATATTCTTTTGTTGTGCCATAGATGGTAAAGGACATTTGATATGATTGATGTCCTTAAGATATGCAGTTTTCATTGTTCCCTCTGTAATAATTCTGCTTATTTCTTTTGAGAAGTAAGAAGAAGACATCAGCAAATACAAATACTCTACATTGATATTTGTGTTCGGAACAATGCCCAATATACCTTGCTTGGTACAAACTGGATATTCATTTATAGATATTGCACCTATGGTAGCACCATTGGAGTATATAACAGACTTTGATGGAATAAGCCATGCTGATGATTTTTGCATACCCAGTTCTGTTATAAAGTCTTTATTATTTGTCAGATATTTACAAGACAAGTCTTCAATCTTAATAAATGGAATTGTGCCTTCTGTATAATATTCAACTACCGATGTCGTCGGAGTGCCACCTTCACCAGCTTTAATATAGAAAGAAGAAAACGGATAAAGTTTTCCTTTCAAAAGAACTGTCATCAATTCGTCAACAAGTCCTTTGATTAAGGACTGCAGTTTCTCAATGATTTTGTTTTGGGTAGCAATGCGTTTGTCAAGTAAATCTAATAATCGAGATATTTTAAGTTGCTCTTTTTTGTCGGGTGTATAATAAAGATGAATTGTTGCTAAGTCCTCACTATTAATAGCAGGGTAACTTGAACCTGTGCAACGAACCATTACTTTTCTATTGAATTCGTCTGTATTCAATAGATGATAAATATAGTTTGGCAATTCTGTTGTTCTAATTTGAGCATATCCAGTAGAAGCAACCCATTGTTGATTACTCGTATTTAGAATCCTATGAATATAGTTGTTTTTCTGATAGGGGCGCACACATTGAAACAGAATATCATTGTTATCTATAACACGTTGTGCTCTACTTGGTGCTTCTTCTCGCATTATTTCTTGTATTTTTCTTAACTCACCTTTTTCAACGGCTTCCAAGTCTATATAAATAAAAGTGTTCTGAAGCGGATCTGATTTTGGATTTATAGTGGCTATATCTTGAAGTGATACCATTTCCCACTCCCCACTAAACTCCGGGAATCTCAAATGGGGAACATTGAGGATTTTTTTATCTTTATTATCTATTGCCATAGTTGTTATTATTTTGTAGGATTCAAGTCAAATGGAAGTAACGGAGTTTCATCATTTCCATCATTAAAACGGTCAAAATCCGATATGTATGATTTGTCTTGAATCAGTTTATATTTTTCATATTCGCTATAAGCCTTATCTCTTGCTTCCTCTTGTGTCACTTTTCCGGCTGTATCGCACGGCTCGTAATCCATCGTTGCAAGATATTGTTGAAGAAACTTCTTCCAATCATCCATAGTTGAAACAATATGACGTGCAGCACGTGATTCTGCCATATCAAGAAAGGCTGTTGTAATAAGATTTAGCTGGGACAATTCAGAATCTGACAGGTAATTTTTTGCGACGATGGTATCAGACTTTTGCACTCTTCCGTCAGGAGCTTTCTTCCACGTGGTAAGTCCCATGTAAGGTTGCTCGGAATCAGCCCGTTGATAGATAATTTCCGCAGCCGTATGATGAGTAACGGCAAGGTGCATCATATTTTGTACCATCTTGAAGAACAACTTTGTGTCTTCTGATTTCGGGTCGTAATCCGCACTACATTCTGCATAAATGTCAGTTATCTTTTGGTAATATCTGCGCTCTGAGGTGCGTATTTCACGAATACGCTCAAGCAAATCGTCAAAATAGTCTTTCCCGAAATGTTTGCCCTGTTTTAGTCTCTCATCATCAAGGGCATATCCTTTAATGATAAACTCTTTCAACACTGAAGTAGCCCAAATGCGGAATTGAGTAGCTTGATAGCTGTTTACCCTATACCCCACTGCAACAATAGCATCGAGGTTGTAAAATAGCGGCATACGTTCCACTTCCCGGTCTCCTTCTGTTTGAACTATCCCAATTTTTCGGATAGTTGCCTCTTTGGAAAGTTCTCCTGTTTCGTAAATTTGTCCGAGATGATAATTTATGGTTCTGACATCAACCCCAAACAAGTCCGCCATCCTTTTTTGTGACATCCAGAATGTTTCGCTATTGAAAATGACTTCTACACGTGCCTCTCCTTGTGCTGTTTTATACAACAATATATTAGAACTTAGCGAATTATGCATAAGTTCAGCCATTGAGACAGATTGTGAGAAAAAGCCTCGTGCCTGTTGGACGAGCAACTTTTTGCCATCTGCATTTTCCGCAATAATCATACATGCCATACGAGAGAGTCGGAATATATTTACCTTGCGAAATGAGCCGTTTCCTATCTTGACCATATCAACCGCTTGGTTGAAATGCTCGTCCACATTCATTCCTTTTTCTCCGGCTACTTTAATGGCTTTATCTATGACTCGTTGAAATTTCCAATAAGCAGAATAACCCATCGCACCACAAAGGTCACGAGAACTCCAGTATTCATTCCCGTTTTCATCCTTGCGGCATATATTCTCAAATGAAGGTGTCATCTGAGGTATGTTGTCATTTTCACCCATTGCTATTACTTTTCTGAACTATTCTACCAGTCCCAATTCTTTCAGATACACTTCAATCTCTTTGTCGAGTTCAGCACGTTTGGCTTCCAACTCCTTTATCTCTGCCATTACAGCCTTTATGTCGATAGGTTCTTCCTCTTCAAAGGTATCAACGTAACGGGGAATATTCAGATTGTAATCATTCTCGGCTATTTCTTGAAGAGAGGCAAGGTGACTATACTTTTCTATTTCCTTGCGGTCACGATAAGTCTCGACAATCTTTTGGATATGCTGCTCGCGGAGCTTGTTCTGAGTCTTTACCTTTTCAAATTCCTTGCTTGCATCAATAAACAGAATATTGTCATCTTCTTTACGGCACTTCTTAAAAACAAGAATACAAGTCGGAATACTTGTGCCATAGAAAATATTTGCAGGTAATCCTATAATAGCATCCACATAGTTTTTCTTTTCTATAAGGAAACGCCGGATAACGCCCTCCGCATTTCCTCGGAATAGTACACCATGCGGAGCAACACAAGCCATCGTACCACCTTCGTTCAAGTGGTAAATCATGTGCAGGATAAAAGCATAATCGGCAGTCTTACGTGGTGCAAGCCTTCCTGCTTTGCTGAAACGATCATCAGTATTGAATTTGTCGGCAGCACTCCATTCTGCAGAGAACGGAGGATTTGCAACTACAGCATCAAACTGAGTATCACCAAACGCATCCCATTCAAGTGTATCACCATTCTCAATCTTGAAGTTGCTGAATCTGATGCCATGAAGCAACATATTCATTCGGGCAAGGTTATAAGTTGTAGGATTCTTTTCCTGTCCATAAATATCAACTGCATTTCCGATATTGGCAGCACGAAGAAGCAACGAGCCACTACCGCAAGTAGGGTCATATACATTGCGCAAACGCTGGTGTCCGATGGAAACAATTTCTGCTAAGATACGGCTGACCTCCTGCGGAGTATAGAACTCTCCAGCCTTTTTCCCGGCTCCTGCGGCAAATTGCGAAATCATATATTCGTAAGCATCACCCAAAATATCAATCTCCTGCGATGCCTCTACTCCGAAGTCTATATCATCTAATGCAAGAAGAACGTTACTAACGAGCGTGTTTTTATCGTCAGCTGTCTTGCCCAATTTAGGCGATGCCAAGTCTATATCCGAAAACAATCCGCCAAAATCCTCTTCACTATCCTGTCCCAACGTACTGTCTTCAATACGCTTCAATGAACGTTCGAGCATAGGCAAGATATTTTCTTTACGCTTGATAGCCTCAATTACTGACGAAAACAAAAATTTTGGTTCTATGAAATAACCAATATTCTCCAAGCATTGATTTTTCGCTTCTTCTTGTAGTTCAACCGCATCTGTATCATCCATTTCCCACAATTCCTTAAAGGTTATTTCATCATCCACCAAGGCATTGTTGGCATACTTCTCTATTTTCTCCGACAAGTACTTATAGAAGATGAAACCTAATGTAAAATACATAAAGTCGCTTGCCGACATATTACCTCGCAAACGGTTTGCGACCTCCCAAAGCTGGTCACGGAGTTTCTGTTGTAATTCTTCGCTCATATTATCTTATTCCTTATTCTTATTTATTGTTTGACGCAACAAGTTAAAAACATAATCTATTTCTGCATCGTTTTTCAATGGGAAACGAACTTCATATGCCCCATTTCCCCAATGTCCAACTTCTGACACATCACGAGTAATACCTTCTGGGTCTTTGAGTGTTCCTTTCTTAGCATTGAGAAACAGTCTTATTCCCTTGTTTTGCATAACTATATCACAAAATACCTTTCCTCCTATTTTGAAACCTATAGTTTTCTTTTTTGGATATATTGTAATATCCTCTCCGTATGATAGCAAAAACTCTTTGATTTCCGTATAGATGTTGAGAAAATCATCTTCAATGTTCTCTAAATGATCCTGTTCGCTATATACTTTAATTTCTTTGCTTACCGTTGTTATTGTCTCACTATTAGAGACCGTTTTAATACTTTCCTTACTTGAACGGTTTACTATCTGTTCAAAGGAAAGCGTATCATTTGTAAAACGTTTAATTTCCCATAGTTCTATAGGCAAATCTTTGAAATTGATAGCTTCTTTTTGATAAGTTGTAAAATTAGGTGAAACAAACAATACCTTTGACTGAGACCAATCCACATCGTTTCGTTTGAGTGCTCCCGATTTAGACTCGTTGTACTCTAAAATAAATTCAGCCTTGTTATTTAACATCAGGGATAGATAAGCATAACCTTGGTCTATTACACTAAAATTCTTATCTCTTTTATATTCTAATATAACAAAGGATTTTTTCTCTGAATCAAAAGCCAAAGAGTCTATACGGAAAGAACCAATAGAAAATTCCGTCTTGATGAAATCAAGCCCAAGCAACGTCTGTAGATTCCTTTCAACGATGTTTTGAATTTCCTTCTCCAACTTAAATGGCTTCTCTTTTATAAGCGTT